>JGI26470J50227_1000067_pt1 | contig 48597 bp, 44 predicted proteins | sample FreactTroBogLake_FD_50227 | JGI IMG/M metagenome (IMG submission 50227)
GAAGTTAAGCTCTTCAGCGCCAATGGTACTGCTATCGCGGGAGAGTAGGTCGTCGCCAGGCTTCTTTTTTATTCCCAACCCCATCCCCCCGATGGGGTTTTTTTATCCCTGGACACTTTGGTTCTGGGGCTCAAAAGACTTGACAGCGGCATACTCTGGCTCTAGAGTGTGGACGTTAACGCAGTGCGTTAACGTCCACAGGAGGACGCCTTGTCTGATCGGCAGTCATCAATAGTTCCAGGAGCCCACGTGGTCCTTGGTGCGGATTTTGGCACGGATTCTGTGCGAGTCTTGGCTCTGGATCCCGCGGATGGTCGGGTCCTGGGCCAGGGGGTAAGGTTTTATCCCCGTTGGAAGGCAGGTTTGTATTGCAACCCCGTGGAACAACGGTTTCGGCAGCACCCCCTCGATTATCTGGAATCCTTAGAAGGTGCCGTGCAGGAAACCTTGGCCGGAATCGGCCCCATGGCTGCCAAGAAGGTGAGGGCCCTGTCCCTTGACACGACGGGGTCAACTCCGGTCTTTGCCGACGCCAGAGGTGTTCCCCTGGCCCTGGGGCCCGAGTTCGCCGAGGATCCCGATGCGATGTTTTTGCTATGGAAGGACCATACTTCGATTGCCGAGGCCGAAGCCATCAATCGGTTGGCTTTAAACTGGAAGGGTGGATCTGTCCTGCAATACGTTGGCGGCATTTATTCCTCCGAGTGGTTTTGGGCTAAGGCCCTCCATGTTTTGAAGGTGAATCCCCGGGTGGCGGCGGCGGGAAAGACTCTCGTGGAGCACTGCGATTGGATTGGGGCTCATCTGACAGGAAATGAAGATCCAAGGAAGATCCGGCGGGGACGCTGTGCGGCTGGTCATAAGGGGCTGTGGCACGCCAGCTTCGGGGGCTATCCGACGGAGTTTCTCCGTNCCCTGGACCCGCGCCTCGGGCCGTTGGCGGACAGTCTGGGGACCCAAACCTTTACCGCAGACCAAGCAGCGGGTACGATTTCCTCGGCTTGGGCCCAGCGACTGGGGTTGCCGGAGTCTACACTCATCGGCACCGGGGCCTTCGACGTTCACATGGGAGCCCTGGGGGGCGGGATTCGCCCCCACCATCTGGTGAAGGTCATGGGTACCAGCAGCTGCGACGTAGTGACCTCCCCGAGACCCGCAACCCTGGAATCAGAGATTGTAGTGGCCGGTATTTGTGGACAGGTGGATGGGTCCGTGGTCCCAGGGCAATTGGGGTACGAGGCCGGGCAGTCAGCCTATGGAGACGTCTATGCCTGGTTCAAGAATCTCTTGGCGTGGCCGCTGACACAGTTCCTTGACCCGGAGCAACGAGAGAGGCTCACCGACCAGATCATTCCGGCCCTTGACGCTGAAGCGAGCAAATTGGCCCCCGGGGCCGACGGGGTCCTTGCTCTGGACTGGCTGAACGGTCGCCGAACGCCCGACGCCAATCAATCGGTGGCCGGGGCCCTGATGAACCTTCGCCTGGGCACGGACGCCCCCAGGGTGTACCGAGCTCTGATTGAGGCCACGGCGTTTGGCAGTCGTGCGATCAACGAGCGCTTCGAAGCCCAGGGTGTGACCATTGAGGGGATCATTGCCATCGGTGGCATCACCCGGAAGTCCAAGTTGGTGATGCAGATCCTCGCCGACGTCTTGAATCGCCCCATCCGTGTGGGGGCCAGCGATCAAGCCTGCGCCCTGGGAGCCGGGATGTTTGCGGCAACGGTCGCCGGGCTGTATCCCACCGTTGAGGCTGCTCAGGCGCAGATGTTCCCCGGCTTCGATCTTCATTTCNCCCCAAACCCCGAGAGCGCCCGGGTCTACGATGAGCTGTACCACAAGTATCAGGCCCTCGGGGCCTTCGTTGAAACGAATCGTTAAGGAGATTCTCTATGATTGCACAGAAGCCCGACTTCGAGTTTTGGTTTGTTACCGGTAGTCAAGACCTCTACGGTCCCGCCACCTTGGAACAGGTCGCCAAGGATAGTCAGGCCATAGTTCAGGGTCTCAATGCGGCTCGGTGTGTGCCGTATCCCATCGTGTGGAAACCCACGGTCCGGAGCGCCGAAGAGATTTCGGCCCTCTGCGAGGCGGCGACGGCCGATCGCCGGTGTGCGGGGGTGATCACCTGGATGCACACGTTTAGTCCGGCAAAAATGTGGGTCCGGGGGTTGCTAGTCCTCAAGAAACCCCTCCTCCATTTCCACACCCAGTTCAACCGGGATATCCCCTGGGGTTCCATCGACATGGACTTCATGAACCTTAACCAGAGCGCCCACGGGGACCGGGAGTACGGGCACATCACGGCCCGCCTCGGTCTCAAACGGTCGGTGGTGGCCGGGCACTGGCAGGACAAGGACACCCAGAGGCGCCTTGGGTCCTGGAGTCGGGCTGCGGCGGCGGTCACCGAAGGTCGGTCGGCTCGGTTTGTTCGATTTGGCGACAACATGCGCGAGGTGGCCGTGACCGACGGCGACAAAGTAGCAGCCCAGATCAAGCTCGGGTGGAGCGTGAACAGCTATGGCGTCGGGGAGCTCGTGAACCGGGTGAACGCCGTCCTTGAAAAGGACGTCGAGGCCCTGGTGGACGAATACAAGAACACCTACGTCATCGCCAAGGATCTGCTCGACACCCCGAAACAACGGGAGCGCCTCAAGGTTCAGGCCCGGTACGAGCTGGCCATCGAAGCCTTCCTCGTGGAGGGTCGATACCTCGGATTTACCACGAGTTTTGAGGACCTCTACGGCCTCGATCAACTTCCCGGGTTGGCGGCCCAGCGCCTCATGGCGAAAGGCTACGGCTTTGCCGGGGAGGGGGACTGGAAGACGGCGGCCTTGGTTCGGGCCGTGAAGCTGATGGGCGAGGGCCTTCCTGGGGCAACAAGCTTCATGGAAGACTATACCTATCACATGGATGCAGGTCAGAAGATGGTGCTGGGCAGTCACATGTTGGAGATTTGTCCCACCATTGCCGAAGGCCCCGTGAAAGTCGAGATTCNCCCCCTGGGGATTGGTGGTCGGGACGACCCGGCCCGGCTGGTATTCAGTGCGGCTCCCGGCGAAGCCGTCAATGCGTCTCTAGTGGAGTTTGGCGACCGCTTCCGGCTCATCGTCAACGAGGTGAAGGCGATTCCTTTGCCCCACGCCATGCCAAAACTTCCGGTGGCCCAGGCCATGTGGATTCCTTACCCCGACTTTACCACCGGGTTGGAAGGCTGGATCTGGGCCGGCGGCGCCCATCACACGGCTTTTTCCACGGCGGTGGACGCCGACACCCTCCAGGCCTACGCCGATCAACTCGGTTTGGAGTACGTGCGGATCGGTAAAGGCACGACCCTCGAGTCGGTTCGGCAAACCCTGGCCCTTCAAGAGCTTCTTTCGTTCGGCGGGAGTCTGCGATGAGGTCGCCCTACCAGACCCTTAAGGAGGAAGCCTGGGAGGCCAACCTTCAAATTCCTCGGTATGGCTTGGCCCTCTTCACCTGGGGGAACGTCTCGGCCTTCGACCGGGGGCGTGGGGTCCTGGCCATCAAGCCCAGCGGGGTGCCGTACGACCAGCTCAAGGCCGAGGACCTGGTCGTCCTCGACCTGGATGGCCGGGTGGTCGAGGGAACCCTTCGTCCGTCGTCGGACACCCCCACCCATCGGGTGCTGTACCGGGATTTCCCGACCATTGGAGGGGTTGTCCATACCCACTCGACCTACGCCACGGCCTGGAGCCAGGCTCAAATCCCCCTCCCCGTGTGGGGAACGACCCATGCGGACCATAGCCCTGCCGAAGTTCCCTGCACCCCCGTCCTCTCGAAGGCCCAAGTGGAGAAGGACTACGAGCTCGAGACGGGCCACCTCATTGTGGACACCTTCCTGAGGGCTTCCGCGCCGCGGGATCCCGATACTACCCCCATGGTTCTGGTGGGCGGTCATGGCCCGTTCACCTGGGGAAAGGACGCAGCCAAGGCCCTGTACCATGCCGTCGTGTTGGAAGAGATGGTCAAAATTGCTATCATGACCCGAATTGCAGCGGGGAGCGCACCGGTGCCCGGCTTGCCAGCCCATGTGATAGCAAAACACTATGAGAGAAAGCACGGGCCAGGGGCCTATTACGGACAGACCTGAACCTCCGACGATGAAGGAAATCGCCCGGTTAGCGGGCGTTTCCATTGGGACCGTCGACCGAGTTCTCCATCATCGGGGCCGGGTTTCTCCGGAAAACGTCGAGAAAATCACTGCGATTGTGACCGAGAGGGGCTACAAGCCCAACCTCTTTGCCAGCCGACTGTCCGGCGGCACCGTCCGATCGATCGCCGTCGTCGTTCCCCAGCCCGACCAGGACTTTGGCTACTGGCGGTTGCTCTGGGCAGGGATGGAGAGGGCGGCCCGGGAGTTGGAGCCTCTCCACGTGACCGTCAGGATCGAAGGATTCGATCGCCATTCCCCGGAGGCCTGCGCCCGGGCCTTTCACTCAGTGGTCGACCATGGGTGTGAGGCGTTAGCCGTAGCTCCCATCCATAGCCTCGTTCTCCGCCCCCTGGTCGAGGCCCTTCCGGCCACCATGCCTGTGGTGTTTTTCGATACCGATATGGCTTGCGACCACCCCCGATGCTTCGTAGGCCAAGACGCCTGGGAGGGGGGAGCCTTGGCTGGGAAGCTCCTGGGGCTCAGCCTGGGACCCCACAGCCCCGTGGTCCTCGTTCGATTCGACGAAGACGACGAGCACTTGCACCAGAGGTCCGAGGGTTTTTCGGCCTTCGCCCGGACCACGGGGCGACAGGTTCTGGTTCTGGAACAGCGCCTCTCCGATCCTGTGGCCGACCGGCGAGCCGAGGTCTCACGATTCCTCACTTCCCATCCGGCCGCGGGAGGGCTGTTTGTCCCCCACGCCTCGGTGGGGGAATACGCGCATCCCGGCTTGGGCCGTCGGGNCATTGGGTACGACCTCATCCCGGGGAACATTGCGGCCCTCCGGGAAGGCCGCCTCGACTTTATTCTTTCTCAACGACCGGAAGTCATGGGCTACGAGGCTGTCCGGCGGCTGAGCCGACTCCTGCTGTTCCGAGAACCCCTTCCGGCCAGGATCTCCTTGCCGGTGGATGTGATCCTCAGAGAAAACCTCGAAAGCCACCTGGACGGGTTGTCATTCTAGAGTGTTCCTCCTTGGGCAGTTGGTGGACCTTCGGGTGACGCCGTAGGTCCGCCCTTGCGTCCGGGGACGGGAGGTCTTAGGCTTAGGGAAGGGCGGTTCCCGTCCCCAGGAGGAAGACTATGGCCGAAAGCAAAAAGGCCCTCGTGGCCGGTGGCACCGGTGGCATTGGCGAGGGAATTGTTCGGGTGCTGCTCGAGGGCGGCTGGACCGTGTTTGTTCCCGTCCGGGGTACCGAGAAGGGCGATAGGCTCAAGGCTCACACCCAGGGAGTCGCCTCCGATAGGTTGCGGCTGATCCCCTGTGATCTCACCTCACCGGCCGAGGTGGAACACCTCAAGACCCAGGTGGTACCAGCGGGCGGATCGCTCGACCTAGTGGTCGTTTCGGTGGGGAGCTCCTACTATGGTCACAGCCTGCACCTCATCCCCCGACCCGAATGGGACCGTCTGCTCTCGGACAACCTGTCGACCCATTTCAACGTACAACATCAATTCCTGGGGCAGCTCCACGCCCAAGACCACGGAGTCTACGTCACGCTCACCGGTCCGGAGGCGGACTTCGCCCATCCCGAGACGGGGCTGATGTCCATTGTGGCCGCCGCCCAGAAGATGATGGCCCGGGTCGAAGCCCTAGAAGCGTCTGGGACGGGAGTGAGGGTCTACTCCGTGNCCTCCCGGACCCCGATTGCCACCCAAGCCCGGGGTGAGCAGAGTGGGCCCGATTGGATCCACCCCGAGGAACTGGGTCTGTACGTCCAGGCCTTGGCCCTGGGGAGGGCTCCCGGGATCGGCGACGCCCTCCACGTCCTGGAATCCCGGGATCAACTGAGGCGGCTGTTGAAGTTGGAGTAGGGGAATCGACGGGTTCGAAGCGTTCAGCCATGGCAGAATGGATTCGGTTCGACGACAGAAAGCCATCTCAGGGAGAGTACATCGTCGCCATTACCCACCGAGACGGCAATCTTCCCACCGAGGTCTGGGAAAAGGAGTTGGAGCGCAATGCCGTCGGGGTCTGGATTGACGGTGAAATCTGGGAAGGCAACCGGAGTTGCCGGGGCTTTACCCACTGGCTCGGGTTGCCTGACCGTCCATCGGCCGACCCGCCTGCGGTGCAGCCCTTCCTCTGGGATTTTCTTCGGGACGATCTGTCGTAAAGGGGCCCCTCGGTCGTCCTTGCGGGGAACGGGTTTGTTCTCTAGAATAAAGCCACTTCCGCCCCGAGGTTACTCCTGTTGAAAGACCGTAAGACCATCCTAGTTGTTGACGACACACCGGAAAACATCGCCGTCCTCACCGCTGTTTTAGGTGACTTGTACCGGGTGAAAGCGGCCACGTCCGCCGAGAAGGCCTTGGCCTTGTGCGGTGGCGAGGCTCGTCCCGATCTGGTGTTGAGTGACCTCCAGATGCCGGGCATGGATGGCTACGAGTTTTGTCGCCGGCTCAAGGCGGAGCCCTCCACGGCGAGTCTGCCCGTCATCTTTGTGTCGGCCTTGAACGAGGAGGCAGACGAAGCCGAAGGCTTTTCGGTCGGTGCAGTCGACTACATTTCCAAGCCGATCAAGCCCGCCGTCGTCCTTCACCGGGTCCGGTTGCACCTGGAGCTCGTGGAGGCCAGGAGTCGCCTGGAATCCTTGGGGCGCCAGTATTCGAGCTACTTGGCCCCGGAACTGGCCCGGAGCATTGAGTCCGGGCACCTTGGCACCGGGGTTTCGAACCGTCGCAAGAAGCTCACCATCTTCTTCAGCGATATCCAGGGCTTTACGTCCCAGACCGAAAAGCTCGAACCCGAAGACATGACCTCGCTGTTGAACTCGTACTTTGAGGCCATGAACCAGGTTATTGCCCGGCACGGGGGCACCCTCGACAAGTATATCGGGGACGCCATCATGGTGTTTTTCGGGGACCCCGAGTCCCGGGGGCTGGCCGAGGACGCTTCGGCCTGCGTGTCCATGGCCCTGGAGATGCAAGAGCGCATCTTGGACCTCCAGGCCGGCTGGAAGGCCCAGGGAATCGCCGATCCTCTCCGGGTTCGCATGGGCATCACCACCGGGTTTTGCACCGTCGGCAACTTCGGGTCCTCCCACAAGATCGACTACACGGCCCTGGGAAGTCCTGTGAACCTGGCGGCTCGGCTCCAGAGCCACGCCCGGAGCGGAACGGTGCTCGTCTCGGAGGACACCTGGCTCCTGACCGGAGACCGGTTCACCGGGGTCGTGCAACCGGCGTTCCGGGTCAAGGGCTTCAGCGATCCGATCCGGGCCTGGGAGGTTCGACCCCAGGGGATGGGCACCCCGGACCCCTGGGCGGCCTTGGCCTCCCTACCGGCCCCGACAACTCCCGAGGACAAGAACCGGGTGCGGAGCCTCCTCGCGGATCTGCTCGAGCAATGGGGAGGCAAACCATGATGGGCTCCATCACCCGAAGGATTGGCGCCTTTTCCCTGGCGGCTTGGTTGGTTCTCTTAGCCGTAGCCCTAGTGGCTTGGTGGCAAGAGGCGGCGCTGTCGGGGGTGACCGAGGAGTTCATCACCCGCACCCACCAGGCGTCGGTCGATGCCCTTACCCTTCAGATACGGATCCTCGAGGGCGACAGGATTGTGCGCCACGCCCTGTTTGAGCTGGGAGACGTTCAGAGGGCTCCGGACATCGAGGCCCTCGGGTTGTTGGACGGAAAGATTGCCCAGGGACTGACGGACCTGGCCCAGGTCTTTCCCGGAGACCCCGGGTTGCCGGCCCGGGCCCGGGGGCTCTACGAGTCCTACTTGGGGTACCGGGGTCGGGTCTTGGCCTTAGCCGGGGCCGGGCACCCCCAGGAAGCTTGGACTCTGAATCTGGAAACCACCCAGGGAAACCCGCTCAGTGCCCTCGAGACCGTGTTGGACGCCATCTCTTCCCAAGCGGCGACGGTGGCCACGGTGGCCAAGGGCGAGGTCAAGGACCTCGATGCCCGGTCCGGCGGACTCACGCTCGGGGTGGGGATCCTGGCCTTGGCCATCCTCGGGTTGGGGTCCTGGTGGACGGGCAGGTCGATCGCTCGGCCCTTGGACCGGCTTCGCCATTCGGTGGCCACCCTCGCCTCGGGCGATACCGGAGCCCCCATCGCCGACCTCGACCGCCGGTCCGAGGTCGGGGACATTGCCCGGTCCCTGGCCGTCCTGCAGGCGACGTACCGGGGGGCCGAGGATCAATCCTGGGTAAAAACCTCGGTGGCCGGGTTGGCCAGCCAACTCCACCAGGCCGGGGACTTCGGTCAGTTGGGCTCAGGGTTCCTGGGCCACCTGGGCCCCCTCGTGGGGGCCGGGGCTGCCATTCTCTACGTGGCGGACCCCGAGGGGATGGGTTTGGTCCCGGCGGGGACCTGGGGCGTGGCGGACGCCCTGGGGGTCCAAGGCTTTTCCCGGGGCGAAGGGATCCCGGGGCGGGTCTTCGACGACGGGGTCGAAGCGTGGATCGACCTTCCCCAAGGGGGGGCCGTCTCCTTGGTGGCCGGTCTGGGGTCTTGGGCCCCCGCGGTGCTGGCGGTCCTTCCTTTGAAACTTCCTACCAAGGTGAACGGCGTTTTGGAACTCGGGTTCCCCGGTCCCGTGGCCGGTCGGATCAAGAGCCTCCTGAGCGACCTGGGGACTGAGGTCGCCCTGGCCGTGGAGATCCTAGGAAGGGCCGAGGCCACGCGCCGTCAGGCGGCTCTCATGGAAGCTCAGGCCGCTCGCCTCGAGGAACAGTCGGCCGAGCAGGAAGCCTTGATCGAGAACGCTCCCATGGGGATCTTGTTTGCAGACACCGGGAAGGTTGTCCGGGGCAACGCGGCTTTGGCCAGGATGTTCGGCTACGCCAGCCCCGAGGACATGGTCGGGATGGAAACCGGTCCTCTCATCGGCGACGAAGCTAGAAATGCGTGGTTCGTGAAAGAAATTTATCCCCGGACCGCCCGGGGCGAAGTGATCCGGCTGGAACTCGACCTCCACCGGGCCGACGGGTCGGTGTTTTGGTCCCGGGTGGTGGCCAAGGCCTTGAAGGTGGAGGGGCGCAGCCGATCGTCGCTGGTCATGTTCGATGACATCACCGAAAGCAAAAAGGCCGAGCGGCTGGTGAAGGATGTCACGGACAACGTCCCCCTGGCCCTGTTCCAGCTGGTCTGGACCGCCGACGGAACCAACCACTTCACCTTCCTGTCGTCCCGGGCCCAGGAGCTTCTGGGGTTAGCCCCGGGCCGTACCCCGGGAACACTCCGGGAGCTTCTCGAGACCCTGGACCCCTCCGAGGCGAGGTCCTTCGAAGAGAGCCTCGGCGCCGCCGTCCGAAACCAAGGGACTTGGTCCCAGGATGCCCAGGTCCTCTTGCCCGACGGGAAGGTTCGGTGGGTCCATGGGGAGGCCGTCGTCCGGGAGGGCACCTACGGNGAGAAGATCCTCAATGGGAGCCTGGCCGATGTCACCGAGCGTCGACTCGCCCAGGACGCCATGAAGGCGGCCAAGGATCTGGCCGAAGACGCCACCCGGATGAAGTCCGACTTCTTGGCCAACATGAGCCATGAAATCCGCACCCCCATGAACGCCATCATGGGAATGAGCCATCTGGCCCTGAAGACCGAATTGNCCCCTCGTCAGAGGGACTACATGGTGAAGATCCAGCAATCGAGCCAACACCTCTTGGGGATCATCAACGATATCTTGGACTTCTCGAAGATCGAGTCGGGCAAGTTGCAGGNGGAGAGGACGGAGTTTGAACTGGAGCAGGTTCTGGACAGCGTCGCCTCGCTCTTGGGAGAAAAGGCCGCGGCCAAGGGGTTGGAGCTGCTGTTCGACGTGGCCCCCGATGTGCCCCCCTTCCTGGTAGGCGACCCCCTGCGGCTGGGACAAATCCTGATCAACTACGGCTCCAATGCGGTCAAGTTCACCGAGAAGGGCGAAATTGGCGTGATCGTCCGGGTCCGGCATACCGACGAAGACGGCATCCTTTTGGCGTTCTCGGTTCGGGACACCGGAATTGGCTTGACCGAGGAGCAAAAGGGGCGCTTGTTCCAAAGCTTCTCCCAGGCCGACACGTCCACGACCCGCAAGTACGGAGGAACCGGCCTCGGCTTAGCGATCTCGAAGAGCTTGGCCGAACTGATGGGGGGNGAGGTGGGAGTCGACAGCGTCCCCGGGGAGGGAAGCACGTTCTGGTTCACCGCCGCTCTGGGCCATTCGAAGCGACCCCGGCGGTCGCTCATCCCCCAGCCCGATTTGCGGGGGCGTCGGGNGCTGGTGGTCGACGACCATGAAACCAGTCGGCAAGTCTTGACGGACATGTTGAACTCCATGACGTTTGTGGCCCGGGAAGCCCGGTCAGGCCACGAAGCCATCGACCTCCTCCGGTCGGCGGCCTCGGCCGGGGAGCCCTTTGAAGTGGTGTATCTCGATTGGCACATGCCCGATCTGGATGGGTTTGAAACCGCAAAACGGATCCGCAGCCTGGGACTGCAACCGTCTCCGCATCTCATTATGGTGACGGCCTATGGTCGGGAAGAGTTCTTCCGCTATGCGGCGGCGGCCCGGATCGAAGACGTCCTGGTGAAACCGGTGAATAACTCCATTCTGTTCGACACCACCCTCCGGGCCCTGGGGGTGGCCACCGAAGGGGAAAGGACCTCGGGCCGGGACCCTTCGGACGACGAGGCCCGGTTGGCGACCCTCCGGGGCGCCCGAATCCTCTTGGTCGAGGACAACGAACTCAACCAGGAGGTGGGAAGAGAACTCCTCAAGGATGCAGGCTTTGTGGTCGAGGTGGCCGAGAATGGCCGGATTGCCGTGGACCGGGTCCGGGATGAGGGTCCGTGGGATCTCGTCCTCATGGACATGCAAATGCCAGAAATGGATGGCTTGGATGCGACCCGCGCCATTCGCCTCCTCCCCGACCGGGCCCAACTGCCCATCGTGGCCATGACGGCCAATGCCATGCAGGCCGACCGGGAACGGTGTCTTGAAGCCGGGATGAACGACCACCTGGGAAAGCCCATCGAACCCGCCGAGCTCTGGGCGGCCCTGCTGAAGTGGATTCCCCCTCGGTCGTACGAACCCCTCGAACCCGTAGGGGAGTCGGCGCCCCTCCCGGCCCCGAGGCCTGAGATTCCCTCGATTCCCGGGTTGGATACCGAGGCAGGACTCCGGAGGGNGCTCCACAAGACCGCACTGTACCTCAGCCTGTTGAGGAAATTTGCCCAAGGCCAAGGGAACTTCGCCTCGCGGTTCCAAGCCGCCTGGGACGCCGGGGATCAGGCCACTGCCGAACGCGAGGCCCACACCTTAAAGGGGTTGGCCGGAAACATCGGAGCCCCGGGCCTCCAGACCCTGGCGGGNCAGCTCGAAGCCGCCGTGAAGGGCCACGCCGCCGCACCAGAGGTCCGGGCCGCCCTCGAGGCGGTCGAGGGACCCTTGGCTTCGTTGGTTCAGGCTTTGGTCGAGGCCTTGCCCCCCGAGTCGACTCCCACGGCGTTGGATTCCGCCGGGTTGGCGAAGGCGTGTGGGCGTCTGGCGGGGCTCTTGGCCGAGGACGACTCCGAGGCTGTGGACGTGTGGGATTCGAATCTGGGCCTCTGGGCCGGGCTCGGGGAGGCGGTGGGTCCCCTGGGAACCGCCGTGAAAAACTACGCCTTCNACGAGGCCTTGACCCTGCTCCGCCAAGCCTGTCTCGATCACTCCATCCCCTGGGAGGTCTCCCGTTGAGCGACGAAAAACTGGCGATTTTGGTGGTCGACGATGCCCCGGATAACCTCACCCTGATGGCGGGAATCTTGAAAGATCACTACAAAGTGAAGGTCGCCACCTCGGGCGAAAAGGCCTTGGCCATCTGCGCCGCCCAGGCCCCGTCCCTGGTCCTCCTCGACATCGTGATGCCGGGGATGGATGGCTTTGAGGTGTGCGCCACCCTCCGGGCCCAGCACGGTACCCGCGAGCTGCCCGTGGTCTTCCTTTCGGCCCTGGGGACCCCCGAAGACCGGGTCCGGGCCGCGGCTTTGGGGGCCGAGTTTCTGGTGAAGCCTGTGGACTCGACCCTGCTCCTGGCCACCCTGGCCCGGGTTCTCGGCGCCCCAGGATCCCTCCGGTGAGCGATCCACTTTTTTGGGCGAAGTTCCTGACCATCTTCGTGATGGCCCTGCTCTTTGGGCTGGAGCGACAACTCGAACACAAGCCGGTGGGGTTTGGGGTCTACAGTTTTGTGGGCTGTGCCTCTTGTGCCCTCACCATCGTGGTTCTGGAGTCTGCCCCCGGGGCCTCGACGCCCCTGCTGGGGGCCGTTGTCACAGGGGNGGGATTTCTAGGGGCCGGGGCCCTGTTTCGCCAATCCGACCACATTTCAGGTCTGATTAGCGCGGCTTCGCTGTGGACGTTTGCCATCCTGGGAATCATCCTCGGGTACGGTGCGTTCTTCGTTGCCTCCGTCGTGTATTTGGGAATCTGGATCATCCTCGGGGTCAACCGACTCTTCGAGTTCCAGAGCTTTGGATTTTACCGAAAGACCATCGTGCTCCGGGCCAAGAGGTTCCTGACCAAGGACGACCTCAGGCAATCCTTTGGCCTCAAGGCCTTGGTGGGCTACACGTACGAGTTCGACAAGGAGAACCACGAGTTCCGGTGCTCGGCCACCCTGAGCGGGCGGCCGTCGGAGCTCAACGCCCTTCCTCAGCGCCTGCTGAACGACCCCGATGTCCTGGAGTTTTCGATTCAGTAGGCGCCGCGAGGTTAGCCCAAGGCGGCGACAATGTCCTTGACCAGAGCCTTGGGCTCCGTCGTCGGGGAGTAGCGCTTAATCTTCTTCCGGTCCTTAGAAATCAAGAACTTGGTGAAGTTCCACTTAATGTCCTGGCTGAGGAACCCCAACTTCTTGGACTTCAGGTACTGGTACACGGGGTGGGTTCCCGGACCGTTGACTTCGACCTTGGCCATCAAAGGGAACGTCACCCCAAAGTTGACCTTGCAAACCTGTTCCATTTCGTCGTCCTTGACGGGCTCTTGGTGGGCAAACTGATCGCAGGGAAATCCGAGGACCACCAATCCTTGATCCTTGAACTGCTGGTGCAGTTGTTCCAGCCCGTCAAACTGGGGGGCCAGACCGCACTTGGTGGCTGTGTTCACGATCAATACAGCCTTCCCCTCGAAGCTATCAAAGTTCACGACCTTCCCCGCCGGGGTCTGGGCCGAAAGATCAGCAAAAGAATGGCTCATTACCTTCCTCCTACTGTGCAATATAATCGTACACGATTAAAAAGGGAAGATGGCCATCAGGCTGAAGGCTAATTCTGCATCCAGGGACTCTCGTTCTTTTGGATCGACGTAATCGTGCCCCGGTCCGAGAACGCCGAGCCCCAGGGGTAGATGAGCTGCCGACGGGTCCCCGTGGGAGAGTCGGTGTCAAAGTCCATCGGAGGTCCGGCGGCGAGAAGGAACGAGGTTTCCCGCATCCCAACCGCCNCCTCGCCCCGGAGGACTTGGGTCTTTTCCAGGTCGGGGATCGGCGCCGCACCGACGTAGTCGATCCTGTCCTGGAGCAGGTTGATGCGCTTTTCGGCCCCTCCGGCCCAGGCGACGAGCCCGCCTCCTGCCAATTCCACCGCCAAGCCCCCCAGCAGAGCCACTTCTCTGGCGTTGCCCCCCGGGGACTGGTACGCACCCAGCACGACCCACGCCGTGCCCCCGACGAGGAGTCCCCAGCCCGCCACCGTATCGGGCCCCACCCAAGGCTTGGTGCTGGCAATCTCCGCCTGGGCTTTTTGAATCTCAGCTTCGATGGTCTGGCCAAAGGCATCAGAAACCAGGCCTAAGGCGATCAAGACAACGAGACAGACTTTCATACGGCTCCTCCCGGGGGGATTCGTTGATTTTCCCCCACAGAGAAAAAAAAGGAAAGAGTGTTCTGGCCTTGGGGATTGGGATTGTCGGCCGTCTCGGGGCCCGGGCTCCCCAGGCGGTTCCAGGTGGGGCCCCAATTGTGTAAACTCTTCCCAGGGGAATCTTCGTAGTGGTCAGTCATTGGTATCGAATTACGAGTCCGTCTGGTGCTCCCTTCCGATCTTCCGGAATCCGGGCTCTCCTGGGATGGTTCACTCTGGGAATCTGCCTGGTGGTGGTCGCCTGCCAGGGGCCGCCTCCGAACCTTTTGGTCCTTGCCCAGTGGGGGACGGCGGAACAAATCACCCAGGCGATTCACAGTGGTAGTTCTGTCCGTTCCCAGGATGACCACGGCTGGTCGCCCCTCCTCTACGCCTCGTATTACAATAAGAACCCCGGTGTCATCCCAGCGCTCCTCCAGGCCGGGGCCCCGGTGAATGAGCCTTCGAACGAGGGTGATACGGCTCTGAACCTGGCCCTCCTGTCGGGGCAGCATGCCTCCGTGGTCGAGGCGTTGCTCGAGGCTCAAGCCGACCCCGGAGCCAAGAATGGTCAGGGCCTGAGCTCCCTCCTCATTGCAGCGAGGGAGGCCCCCGATCCCGAAGTGGTCAGCGCCTTGGTAGAGGCCGGAGCGTACCTGGAAGATGTTGATCGGGATCGGCGGACACCCCTCATGTTGGCGGCCATGGCCCACCATTCTGCGGTCTTTCGGCAATTGCTTCAGGCCGGAGCCTCGGTCAAGGCACGGGACAAAGATGGACGAACCGCCCTCTTGCTCGCCTCCATCGCGGCCCAAGAAGGTCCGGACCTCGAGGCCCTGGTCCGGGCGGGAGCGGACCCCCAGGCCCGGGACACATCGGGCATGACCCCTTTGACCGTCTGCCTTTCGACCGGTGGCACAGCCGAGGCCATCGAGACCCTCCTTCGGGCCGGGGCTTCGGCGATGGACCATGACAAAGCGGGTCGGACCCCCCTCATGGCGGCGACGCTGGCAGGACGGAGTACCGATGTTCTTGGCATCCTCGTGGCCGCGGGGGCCCCGGTTCGGGTCCAAGACCAGGAAGGCCGCGACCCTCTCATGCTGGCCGTCACCCATCCCCAGGATCCCTCGGTGGTCTCGTTCCTCTTGGACCACGGTGCCTCCGTGTCCTGGCACGACGACCACCACTGGAGTGCTTTGATGCACGCCCTGGCGAACGGAAACGGGGTTCCCGTGATCCGCATCCTCCTCACCCAGGGTGCCGCCCTTTCCGACCGGAACTCGGACGGCTGGACACCGATGATGATTGCGGCCCGGTACGCCCGGGACCCTCAAGTCATCGCCCTGCTCTTGAAGGCCGGGGCGACCTTCGACGAACACAGCGCCCACGGCCTCACCGCCCAGGAATGCCTCAGGCGGAACCCCGAACTGGCCGAGGCCCTCCATCGTACGTCGCTGTGGAGGNGAGGTTACGGAGCAGAAAAGACAAAGGTTTCGAAGGCTCCCGCTGGGACGGTGACTTGCACGTCCACGGGCCCTCGCAGGCTCAACTCCCGGGGGAACGGATACGGATTGGACACCACCACCACGAGGGATCCATCGGGGTTACCAAAGGCGAGGGCGTTGGCGGACCACGGTCCGAACAAGTGCCGTCGTACCGCCCCGGGTCGCACGAATTGGCAGATGTGACGAAACAGGTGAAACTCAGGGTTGAGGGNGTAGGACCGGGTCGCTAAGTCCACCGAGATCAGGGCGTTCTGTTTCCAACCCCACGTGCTCAGTCCTCCGTTGGGCAGCACCATGTTCCAGTACGTGTAGGCCTCGACCCCGTGCTTGAAATAGTGGCGGACCAGGTTGAACACGTACTGGGCGTACTCCCAACTGTTGGTTCCGTCCCCACATTCGTTTTCAGTCTGCATGAGCCTGACCCCGGGCCAACTCTCGTGGGTCCGCTCGATCGCATTCTTCCCTCCCCATTGGTACCCCACCCCGGCGATGTAGCCCCGGGCTTCGTCGTCGGCCAGGGCCAGCCCGGCGTACTGGTCGTAGCCCTGGGTGACACCATCGTCGGAGAGGCCCTCCAGAGAGTAGTTGTGGAACGGGGCGTTGATGGTGCCAAGCCAAACCTCGGTGTCCGGTTCCCGGGCGGCCATCACGGGACCCAGGTAATCCCGGATGAAATCCCTCAACTGGGCTCCGGTCCAAACACACGAGGGAAATTTTTGATCGGCCACCGGCTCGTTCTGGACGTGGACTTGGGCGATCTTGACCCCTTCGGCGCGGTACGCTTCCACATACTTCGCAAAGTACCGGGCGTAGGCATCGAGGATGGGAGGNTCCCAGCGTAAGGTACCAAAGTTGTAGGCCCGGGGCGTCTTCATCCAGGTCGGAGGACTCCAGGGGGAAGCGAACAACGTCAAATGGGGATACCGGGCCAAGGCCTCCCGGAGGTAGGGGAGAAGATGCGTGCGGTCTCGGTCGATGGAAAAGTGGGCGAGGGTCAGGTCACCGTCGTGCTCGTCGTAGCTGTGCCATTCGAGGGCGTAATCGCTGGCTCCCATGGGGAGTCGTCCCACGGTGAAGTGGAGTCCTTCCCCTTCGGGGGAGAAGAGGAGGTCCAGGACCCTCTGACGATCGCCCGGGGACAAGGCCTCGACGGCCCTCCACCCGAGCTCATTGAAACAGCCTCCAAACCCTACGAGGGGCACCCCCTCGGCTTCGCCCACCGTGAGAGTGGGGGTCGTCGCAGACCGAGGCTCCCACGAGGAGACTTGCCAAGGGGCTGCCTTGGTGGAAGTGATGCGGTTTACGGGCATGGGTGCTCCTCCTCGAAGCTTACTCTCGGGGGCCTTGGGCCACCTTAAAGCGACCCACCGACTCGTCCATGGTCTCGACGGCAGAGTTCACGTGTTCGACAATCTCGGACAAGGCCGACGAGGATTGAGCCAAGGCGACGGTACTCAGTTCCATGGCTCCCAGATCATTTCGGATCCCTTGGGCGGCATCTTTCAAGTTCAGCGACTCATCGACGAGCGTCTTGTTGCCGGACCGGATCTCCTCGGAACCGGTCTGAACCGAGTGGGTCAGATCCCTGAGTTTTGCCAGCTCGGCGAGGATCTGGTCAGCACCAGACTGTTGCTCGGCCATGGCGGCGTGGACTTCTTGCACCACCATCTGGGTGTTCTGGATCCGGCTCTCCACATCGGCGATAGAATCCGCCAGTTGCTGGGACGAGGCAATGATGTCACCAATGCTCTGTTGGACCAGGGAGATGTCGCGCTTGATGTCCTTGCTCTGGACCGTGGCCCCTTCTGCGAGTTTCCGGATCTCGTCGGCCACCACCGAGAAGCCCCGACCGGCTTCCCCGGCGTGGGCCGCTTCGATGGCGGCGTTCATGGCCAACAGGTTGGTCTGGCTCGCAATCTGCACAATGGTGGAGTTGGCCTCCAGGAGGGCCTCGGACCGGTCGGCAATGACCCCGACCAGATCCCGAGCCTTGTTCCGGGAGACCCGGGCGTTCTCGGCCGCTAGGGTCAGTTCCTGGTATTCCCCCGACAGACGCTCGATGGACCGGAAGACCGCACCGATATTTCCCACCATCTCTTCAATAGCAGACGAAGCCTGGCTGAGGCTTTCGGCCTGATGCCCGATGGTCCGATCCAAGGACTCGAGGTTCCGGGCAATCTGTTCGGCGGCCGCCGACGACTGGACGGCGCTTTCGCTCAGGTGGGTAGACCGGGCCGTGACCGATTCGATGCCGGTGGACACTTCGGCCACCTGGTCGGTGGTGGTCTGGGATTGGCGTCCGAGTTGAGAGGCCAGGGTCCGAAGACCCTGTTGGGTGGTGTGCAAAACGGTCACGATGCCATGGAGTTTAGAGAGGAACAGATTGAAGTCCGAGGTCAGGTCCCCGATCTCATCTTGCCGGTGGACGGTGAGGGTTTGGGTAAGGTCGGCATCCCCTTCGGCCAAGCGGCGGAAACCCTCGGCGGCCAGTCCAACGGGTCTGACGATGGCTTGGGACAGGACGTACGACAAGCCCAGCGCCGCCAGGATGCCCACGAGGAGGACTACCAAGAGGACTTGGTTGATGAGGTTGATGGTACCGGTCTCCTCGGATTCCGGCACGGTGATACAGACGGTCCAGCCCGATTCGTCGGTCAGCTTGGCAAAGTAGGTGAAGACCTTTCCCAGCCCGGGAAGGGTTCCGTCGACTCTCCCCGAGGCCTGGTGCGCCCAGGCCTCTTGAAACCCTGGGCCCCCGGGAAACTCCGAAGCCGGTTTGAGGAGATAGGAATCGTCGGGATACGCAATGATGTTGGCCTTGGAGTCCAGAATCCATTCAAAGCCGTTCGTGCCCACCTGATGCTGTTTCACCTCGGTGCTCAAGGATTTGAGGCTGACGTTGATCGACGCCACCCCGAGGGTCTTGTTGTCGGGACCGAGGGCCCGGCGAGCCACCACTTCGACCAGAGTCCCCGTGGTCCGGGAGATCAGGGCCTCGCTGATCACAAAGTCCTTCCCACCGCTTACGAGGGCCTGGAACCACGCCCGGTCCGAAACGTCGACCTTCTTTCCGTCGGGGGTGACCCGAATCCCCGTGGGCGGGNACCAAGCATTCAAGTTTACGTCGTCGCTGAAGGATCGGAACTTGTCCGCCACCGGGGCGCCGAACACGCTGGCGGCACTGAGTTCGTACTTGTACTGGGCAATCAAGGTTTTGACCTCATCCACCCGGGCACCCAGCAACGCATTAAAACTACGGTCGGCCCGGCCCATGGCGTCNCCCCCCACAAGCACGGTGACGGCCAGGCTCAAGACGCCTACGACCCCGACAATGAGGATCAGGGTCATCCACAAAACGCGGAACCGAAGCGACGTAAAACGGTATTTAGCCATTGAGAACTCCATTCAAGTCATGACTTGCCCCGTTAGGGCGATCCCAGCCTTCCCACGGAAAACATGTCTGCCTGTTTCGAGGGACCCAAAATTGAGACTGGACTGGGTCCAGCGAAACAGAAGCTAGACAAAACGGTGGAACCTGTCAACTCAGAGCCCGGGGGGGCCCAGGGCTCCCATTGACAGCCCCTCGCTTTGACGGCGATCCTCTACAGATGAATTTCTCCGTCGAAGAAGTTATCCGTGCTTTAGAGCAGGACGAGTTCTACCTCGAATACATGCCGATTGTGTCCCTTCGGAATGGTACCTGTGTCGCCGCCGAGGCCCTGGTCCGATGGAGGAAAGGGGAAACCGTCATTTCCCCCCTGGAGTTCATACCGTGCTTTGAAGAGAGTCCGAAGATCGGCCTTTTGACCTATTGGATGATTGAGAAAATCGCCACCGAGCTGGGGCCCTGGATGAAGGCCCACTCCCACTTTCNCCTCGGCATGAATGTGCCGCCGGAACTTCTTGGTCGAGGAGCATTGGCCTACGTCGGGAACATGGCAGGACTCCAGGCTTTGTACCCCCAGCTTGTCATCGAAGTCACCGAACGCGGGGTTCCCGATAAGACATCTCTCGAGGGTCTCAGGTTTGCCCATCGCCTCGGGATGGGGGTCGCTATCGATGATGTTGAATCGACCCACCTCAATCTTCTGTTGCTTGCTCGGTCCAAAGTGGATTACCTCAAGCTCGACAAGAGCCTCATCGATCCGGTGGGGTCTTCTGGTTTCCCCAAGGACCTGCTCGCCGAACTAGAGCCGATCTTGGCCCTGGGACAGCCCCTGGTGGTGGCCGAGGGCATCGAGACCGAGGTCCAGTTTCAGTATTTGAAACAATTGGGGGTTCCCCTGGGGCAGGGCTGGTATATTTCCAAATCGCTGGGCCGGGACGATCTTCTGAGGTTCCACGACCGCTGTGCCGGGCCCGGGGCTTGTTTCTAGGGGGAGGAGATTCAGAGATTCAGNGCCTGATGGGAATCGAACCCACGTCTCAAGCTTGGGAAGCTTGGGTAATAGCCATTATACGACAGGCGCGCAACGAAGCAAATCAGGATACCGACCGGGACAGAAGGAACAGGTTTCTCTGTCATTGATCAAGGTGAAGAGAATAATAGCAAATTGAGGAGTCTTTGGCAACACCTGACTCGGCCCCCGTGGGCTCGGTCTGGGACGTTCAGGGCCAGGACGGGCCGATTCACCACGAAACTGCGGTACAATTCCTGGTGACCGAGGGTGGCCAGGACAGGGGGCGTTGAGGTGAAAATCCGTGACTTTGCGGCCAAGGTGGGGGTTTCGGACCACACGATTCGTTATTACGAAAGGATCGGGGTCCTTAAACCCATCCGCCGAGATTCCAGCGGGTACAGAACGTTTGCAGAGCCCGACCTCCTCTGGATGGAGTTTGTGCTCCGCCTAAAAAATACGGGGATGCCCATCGCCGGGATCATCGAGTACGCCACGCTCCGGGACCAGGGTGATGCCACGAAGGCCGCCCGGGTGAGAATCCTGGAGGCCCACGAGAGGCGGGNCGCCGAGGAACTGAGCCGCCAGTTCGAACACCTGAGGAAGATCCAGGAAAAAATTGAAACCTACAGATCCTCCTGAGGGGCCTTGCCTTAGAGTTGAGTCGAAGGTTTAGGCTCCCTCTTAAGGAGAATCCCATGGAAGATCAACGCTTCGTCTACGGAGAAACGGTGCTTAAGCGAGTCAGTAAAGGGGATGGTCAGTCGGTCATCGAAGGGCTTCAGGACATCAGCCCGGAACTGGGGCGATTCATTGTGGAATTTGCCTACGGCGATGTGATCGCCCGGTCCGGTATCGACTTGAAGTAGCGAGAGCTATCGACGATCGCCATGTTAGGGGCCCTCGGAGGGTGCGAAGCCCAGCTCAAGGTGCACCTGAACGGCTGCCTCAACGTCGGGTGCAACCGGGAGGAGATCGTCGAGACCCTCCTCCAGCTGTGTGTCTACGCTGGGTTCCCCAGGGCGATCAACGCCATGACCTGTGCGAGGGAGGTTTTCAGCCTCAGAGCCCCAAGGGNCTGAGAGTTCTTTCCCCGGGGTCGGCGGTGTCGAAACCCCGGGGCTTTCCATTTTACAGGCTTTTACACCGTCGACGGGGAAACGCCTGTAGAGTTACCTTGAGAGGTGTTCTCTCGTACCCCACCAACGCCAACGGAAGTTCCATGGAATACACCGCACACGGGAGATACACCGTCGAAAAGAAGGGCAGGGTTTACCTCTTCCGATTCTACGGGGTCTGGAACCTCGAAGGGGCAAAACGGTTTTTCCAGGAATACCAAAGCATGGTGCCGGGCGATCGTTGGCCTCGCTTTGGGGTTCTGGGGGACATGCGCCAGTTGGAAGGGGCAACCCCCGACGCCATCGAATCCTTTGAAGCGATCGCTGACTGGACCACCAAACACGGTCAGGTGGCCAGGGCCGTCCTGGCGGGAAGCGCGTACGGAGAGTTCATCGCCCATCGGATTGACAAAAATGGCCGGGCCTTTCCCGTGGAACTTTTTACGTCGGAACCCGAGGCCATGGCTTGGTTGCAGACCTTTGGGCTCCCGACGTCCTGACTCGGGGCGGTCGGCCGAGGACCTCCTGGCCTTTCCCCGGAGAATCCGGTAAGCTGGGCCCTGTGATTCGATGCGCCCCTTTCCCCGCTGTCCTTCTCTTCCTGGGGCTGGTGTCCTGTGCCGGGGCCGGTGGTCCCCGGGAGGTGGCGGAAGCCTACCTCCAGGCCCTGGCGAAGGTGGACTTCCACGCCGCTGCCGCCCTGGTGACCGACGATGACCGGGCCGCCTTCGAGACCCTTCGCAGCCACTATGAAAAGCTCGGGCCTGAGGAACAGAAGAAGTTCCAAATGTCCGACTGGACCGTGACCCGGGTGACCGTCACCGGCGACACGGCCACCGTTGACTTCACGTTTGATGGGGAGAAGCACGGACAGCTCTCCCTGCGCCGGGACGGCAGTTGGAAGGTCGATCACCGTCGCACGTTCTGACCCCAGGGGACCCTAGGCCGGTCAACGGACTGCCGGAGCCACCATCTCGTCGGTCATGTCCCCCACCTCGTTGTCGAGCAACCGCTGGAGGGCAGCCACAGGGTTGATTTCCCGGTTGAGGATCTTGTAGACGATAGGGATGATGTTCAGCTTCAACGAGTGTTTCTGACACAACNCCCAGGCGTGCTGGGCGGCCACGGCCCCTTCGGGTAGGTAGCCGATCGCCCCGATCCGGGCGATCAAATCATCGAGGTTCGCGAAGGGTTCCAGGATGTTCTTCAGGATGATTTCCCGGCCGAACCGCCGGTTTCGACCGTATTGGCTGCGGCAGGTGACGTCGAGGTCGCCGACCCCGGCGATGCTGGTGAACGTCTCCGGGTGGGTGGCCCCCATGGCCCGGCCGAGGATTTGGATTTCGTTGAGCCCGGCGGCCAGGAGGAGGGACTCGGTGTTGTCTCCGAACAGGTCCGATTTCTCCTTGAGGGCGTCCATCATCCCGAAGGCGATGGCAATGACGTTCTTGAGGGCCGCGCAGACCTGCACCCCGACCACATCCATAGACCCAAATNCCCGGAGGGTGCGGCTGTTGATCAAGTCCCGAACCCTAATCGAGTTTCGGGGATTCGGACAGGCCGACACCAGACCGGTGATCTTGCCGGTGACCACCTCTTCGGCGTGGCTGGGGCCCGAAATGTACACCACGTTACCTTTGTAGAACCCCGGCAAGAAGTTTTCGATGCTCTCCACCAGGGGGATGGGCCGATCGGCGCCGGGCAAGAACCCTTTGGTCAGGACGCCGATGAGGGACTGACCGTCCTGGATCCCGGGGATACCGACGATGTCTTTCACGGTCCGGACGATGTGGAGGGAAGGGGNGGCCAACAGGACAAACTCCCGGTCGGTGGCAGCCTCGACCACGTCACTGGTCGCCGTGATGGACAAGGGCAAGGGAGCCCCCGGTAGGTAGCGACTGTTGGTATGGTTTTGATTGATGTCGTGGGCGACGGTGGGGTTGTGGGCCCACAGGACCACTTCGGCTCCCTTGTCGGCCACCGCTTTGGCCACCGCGGTGCCCCAGGCTCCGGCACCCAGAATCGCAACTTTAGCTCCCATGGGTTCTCCTTTCGAACTCGACGATCTGTCCCTCGATCACAGCGATTCCCTGTTGCCAAAACTCCGGAGTCCCCAGGTCAAAGCCGGCCGAAGCCGCCAGATCGTCGGCGGTTTGAACCCCGGTCTGCCCGAGGATCCATTCGTAGACAGGGACGAACGCCGGCCCCTGGGCCCGGAAGCGCCCGTAGAGGGCCAGGGCAAAGAGCTGGCCGAAGGCGTAGGGATAATTGTAAAACGCCAGGTCGTGGTGGTAGTAGTGTCCCTTGACGGCCCACATCCAGGGATGGAGTTCCTGGGGGTTCAGGCCGTCGCCGTAGGTGGCCCGTTGGGCTTCGACCATCAAGTCGTTGAGCTCCCGGGGCGTCAGCTCGGCGTCGGCCCTCCGGTCAAAGACGGCCTTTTCAAACCGGAAACGACACAGGATGTCCACGATCACTTGGGTGGAGTCCTGGAGACTCTGCTCCAAGATGAAGAGGGCCGCCTCGGGGTTGGCGGTGGCCAGGGTCGCTTCGGTGACCAGGGTCTCTGCGAAAATCGACGCGGTCTCGGCTAAGGTCATCGGGTAGTCGTGATAGACATGGCTCCGGTCCCGGAGCAACCAAAAGTGCCACGCGTGGCCTAACTCGTGGGCGAGGGTCTTCAGCTCGCCGAAGGTTCCGTCGAAGTTGCTGAGGACCCGGGGCTCCTGACTCAAGGGAAGGCTCGTGCAGTAGGCACCCCCGACCTTGCCGTCCAGGGGCCGGGCATGGATCCAGTTCTTGTCGAAGGCCAGGGCGGCGAAGGCCCCCAACCGAGGGCTGAACGCTTCAAAACTCTTGACCACCGTCCCCTTCGCCTCGTCCCAGCCAAAGGCCTTCTCGTCCTTCCCCACCGGGGCGAATAAGTCATGGAACCCCAAAACCGGCAGACCGAGATACCGGGCCTTGGCCTTGAGGTACCGGCGAAACAGGGGGAGACTCTCTTCCATCACCCCAATTAGGGTGACCAGGGCCCGGGAAGAGAGCCGGGCCTGGAGGGCCGACAGTTCCAGGGGGCTGGTCCACTCCCGGCGGCGGTTGAGGGTCACTGAGTGGCCCTTCACCCCGTTGAGGGCCGCAGCAAACGCCGTCTCGGCGGACTGCCAGGCTCCCTTCTCGAGGTCGAAGGCCCGGCGTCGGATCGACCGGTCGGGGTGGTAGGCGAGCTGGCGCAGTTCGGTCACGGTCTTCCGCTGGTTCTTCTTGGGATCCCAGACCACCGACAACGTCGACGAAAGGGCGGCGTGGAGCCGGGACCAGGCATCGGCCCCGGACCGAGCCAGGTCGGCGGCCAAGTTTTCCTGGTCGGGGGAAAGCTGGTGACGGGCGAGGATTCTATCCTCCTCCAGGGCGAGTCGGTAGGCCTCCAACTCTGGGTACGCTTTCAGCAGTTGGGCGGTGGTGATCCCCGACGAGGCCCAGGCGTCTCGAAAACGCACCTCGGCGTCTTGGAGGGGCAGCCGCAATTCCTCGTTGGCGTTCATCTCCCTCAGGGCGTCTTCGTCCCGGGTATTCACCGAGTAGAGCATGTAGGTGTACGAACCCAACTGTTCGGCCAGGGCCGCTGCCTTGTCGAACCAGGGCAGGATATGGGCGAGCACCGCCTTTTGACTTTTTCTGTCCTTGGGGAAGCGCTTGAGTTCTTTCAGGATTTTTCGCGAGATCTTGGTGAGGGCGGCTTGGTCGGCTCGATACCGAGGATCGGAGAACCCCTGATACAGGGACGAGGTATCCCAGACGGGAATCGTATTCATATGGGGCTACTCTAAAAGGAACCGGGGGTTGGATCAAGTCGCACCAGAGTTGTGGTAGACTGGGGCCATGGCTTCCCCCGACCAGCTTTTTGACGAAGAATTCCTTCCTCTGTTTCGCCAACTGATCCAGAATGCCTGCGTCAACACCGGGCNCCCCGATTCGGGTCACGAGGACCGGAGCGTGGCCACCCTCGAGGCCTATTTTCGGTCCAAGGGCCTCGTGGGTCGGGTGTACTATCCCCGGGAGGGCCGGGGCAGTCTCATGATCCGGATTCCCGGGACCCAGCCCCAGGCCCCCAGCCTCATGTTCATGGGGCATCTCGACGTGGTTCCTGCCCAGGCCGAGGACTGGTCTGTCGATCCTTTTGCCGCCGAGGTTCGGGATGGCCAAGTCTGGGGCCGAGGGACCGTGGACATGCTGTGCTGGACGGCGGCCCAGGCGGTGGGCTTTGCCCAAGCCCTCGCCCAGGCCCCGGGGGGCCGGTTCCCCGGGGACCTGGTGTTCCTGGCCCTGGCCGACGAAGAGGCGTCAGGACGGTGGGGGGCCCAATACCTCACCGAACATCACTGGGACGAGGTCAAGGCCGACTACATGGTCACCGAGCTGGGAGGGTTCTTCATCGACACCGACCGGGGACCCGCCGCGGTGTGCACCGTGGGTGAAAAGGGGGTGGCCTGGGTGCGGCTGACCGCCCGGGGAACCCCCGGTCACGGCTCCATGCCCTACGCCACCGACAACGCGGTCCAGAAGGCGGCCGAGGCGGTCCGTCGGTTGGCCCGGTATCGGTTCCCCCTTCGAACCTCGGGACCCTACCGGGCCATGGCCGACTCCTTCGCCCGGGGGCCCTGGGAACGAATCGCCCTGACCCTAGAGTGGGTCGAGGGCTGGGCGTTGAAACGACTCTTTCGCCGGAACCCGGGGATGGCCCGGTTCCTACACACGGCGGGCCGGACGACGATGTCCCCCAACGTCGTCCATTCGGGAACGAAGGTCAATATCGTTGCCGACCGCGCCGAGGTCCTTGTGGATTGCCGGTGCCTTCCGGAAACCACGGCTGAAGCCTTGAAGGCCTCCATCCGCCGGGCCCTCGGGCGGCGCCTTGCCCGGGAATTCGACCTGGAGATCACCGATTGGTTTCCGTCGAACCTGTCACCGGAGAAAACTCCCCTCTCCTCGGCCATTGAAGAGCTGTTCCTCCGGGCCCATCCCGGGGCCCGGCTTGTGCCCCAGATGATCGGGGGCGTCACCGACGGTCGGTTTTGGCGGGCCCGGGGCACCACGGNGTATGGCTTTACGCTCTTCTCTCAAGCCCTGACGATGGATGCCTACGGTCAGCGGATCCACGGCATCGATGAGCGGATTGACCTGGAAAGCTTGGCCCTAGGAGTGCGGTTTTTTTCCGACTTGCCCCGGTGCTTCTATTCCCGGTATGATTGATTCATCATGTCGGAAAAGCGGTTAGTTTACATCCACGACCCTCTGTGCGGCTGGTGCTATGGGTTCTCTCCTGTGGTTAGGCAACTCTACGACGCCACGAGGCGGCGGGCCGAATGGGAGATCTTGGCCGGCGGCATGATCATGGGGGAGCGGGCGGGGCCCATTGGCAGACTTTCGTCGTTTCTCAAGGAAGCCCTCCCCAGGGTCGAAGGGACGACGGGGGNGAGGTTTGGAAGCGCGTTCACCTCCCAGGTTTTGGACCAAGGCACCCTGGTCCTGTCGTCGATGGAGCCCAGCCGCGCTCTTCAGGCCGTGAAAGTCCTGGCCCCGGACCGCGCCTTGTCGTTTGCCATTGGGGTCCAAAAGGCTCTCTACGAACATGGTCGGGATATCACGTCCCTGGGGGTTCTGGGGGACGTCGCCGAGGCCGTCCGGGTGGTGGGGTTCGAGATCGAATACCTGAAGACGGAAATCTACGAACGGACCCTAGACGAGTTTCGCCGGGTTTCCGACCTCGGTGTGACGGGGTTCCCGACGCTCTTGGGCTTCTCGGACGACGAGGACCGGGTCTTCAGTCGGGGCTGGTCCCCCTTCGACCGAGTCTTCGAGTCCGTGAACCGCTGGTTGGAGTCCTAAACCGTTCGGCCTTGCCCAAGGATCGGTGGCCGGATATGATCGTGTCATGGACAAAAAAACCATCCTCACGGGCGACCGTCCGACGGGTAAGCTTCATCTGGGCCACTATGTCGGTTCCCTGAAGAACCGGGTTCGCCTGCAGGACGAGTACCGCTGTTTCTTTATTTTGGCTGACCTGCACACCCTGACCACCAAACCTACCAAAGACGACATCGAGAAGATCGCCGACAACGCCCGAGACATGGTTTTGGATTATCTGGCCTGTGGTATCGACCCGGCCAAGTCCGTGATTTATTTGCAATCTGCGGTCCCGGAAATCTTTGAGTTGAACCTGTACTTTGAAAACCTGATCACCGTTCCCCGGCTTCAGCGGGTTCCTTCCTTGAAGGACATGGCCCAGAACGCTGGCATCGAGGAGATGCCCTTTGGCCTCCTCGGGTACCCCGTGCTGCAAGCGGCCGACATCCTCATGCCCCGGGCCCACCTGGTACCGGTGGGCAAGGACAACGAGAGCCACGTCGAGGTCAGCCGGGAAATCGCCAAGCGTTTCAATCACCTCTACGGGGAGGTGTTCCCCATTCCTGACGTGTTGGTGGGCGACGTTCCGACCTTGGTCGGCACAGACGGCAAGGCCAAGATGAGCAAGAGCTTGGGAAACGTCATCTTTCTGAGCGACGACGCCAAGAGCGTGGAGAAGAAGGTTGGGGGCATGTACACCGACCCCCAGAGGGTGAGCGCCGATGTCCCCGGGACGGTCGAGGGGAACCCCGTGTTTGACTACCACGACGTGTTCAATTCGAACACGGCCGAAGTGGAAGACCTGAAGGCCCGGTACCGGGCCGGGAAGGTGGGGGACGTCGAGGTAAAACAAAAGCTCGCCCTGGCTCTCAATCGGTTCTTGGACCCCATCCGGGAGCGGCGTGAGGCGTTTTCTGCCCAGAGTGGCTTGGTCGATGAAGTGATTTGGGATGGGACCCAAGTGATGCGCGCCGAGGCCCGGACCACCCTTCAGCAGGTTCGCAAGGCGATGGGAATCGGTTCGGTTTGGAATCGGATTTCCCGGAAGGCAGAAGACGTGAAGAAAAAGCGGGACCAGGCATGAAGCTCGATGGTGTCATCTTTGACATGGATGGGACCCTGGTGGACAGCGAACCCCACTGGTGGGAAAGTGACCGTAAGCTGGTCGAGAGCTTCGGCGGTACCTACGATGAACAACTGAGAAACGACTGTGTGGGCATGGGGTCCCGGAACTTTGTTCTGCTGATCAAAGAGAAGTACGGGCTTACCCAGGGCGTCGAGGAACTCCTCGCCCTGAAGGATCGCCTGTACCTCGAGGTGGCCCGGGGCCGAACCCAGGCCTTCCCCGAAATGGCCAAGCTCGTCCGGGGCTTCGCGGTCCAGAAGATGCCCATGGCCGTGGCCTCGGGGTCCTCGTTGCCCGTGATCGAGGCCACCCTGCGAGAGGCCGGCCTGAGGGAGTATTTCGGTCCCCACATCTACTCTTCGGAGCAAGTGGAACGGGCAAAGCCCTTCCCCGATGTGTTCCTCTGGGCAGCCAAGAAGTTGGGGGTTGATCCCCACAACACCCTGGTCTTTGAAGATTCCCAACACGGGGTGGAAGCGGCCCGGGCGGCCCACATGAAAGTGTGCGCCGTTCCCCAGGTGTGGAGCGAGAAGGGGCGGCTGTCCCTGCAGAAGGCCGATCTTCTGTTCCGGGGGGGCATGGCCGAGTTCACCGCTGAGGCCGTCCTCCACTGGGTGGATACAACGTACTGTCAGTGCGCGGACTGCACGCTCTACGAACTCGGCCGGTGCAACGACTAGGAGCCCGCGGGCTCCCGGTCGGAACTCGCCGCTTGGTCCGCTTTGTGGACCAGGCCTCGGAGCCACTCCAGCAGTTCGGCCTCACCGGCCGGGTTATCCCCCCGGACTTCGGCGAGGATCCGGAAGACGGGTTCGGTACCGCTCCCCCGCATCCACAGGCACCCTACGGGAAGGCTTTGGGCATCCCGGAAGACGAGCTTGAGGCCCCCGGAGTGGCGTCCCGACCGGAACGACGGCCCAAAGCCCGGGATCTCCCGGGTCCCCTCGTAATTGAGTTCTTCCCACGTCACGATCCCCAGAGCCTCGAGGCGGGTCCGGCGGGCGTCCCAGGCTTGGGGCCACCGGGCCTCGAAGGCGGCCTTCAGGGCTTGGTGGCTGGTGGTCTGGATGCGCATCATGGCCCTGTCCTCACTGGTCGGGGTGGTCGTCCACCGGGGAAGGGTGGCCACCACATCGGCCAAGGTGTAATCGGGGCGATAGGCCTTAGGTTGCCCCGAACGCTGGCACCATAGCTCGAACAGCCCGGGACGTCCTGGGGTGGACCGTAAACTCAGCAGCTTCACCAAGCTTCCCAAGGTGCTCAGGGGGTCCCGGACCGACCCTGGGAAGGTGATATTCCCTCCGTTGGACCCTTCCCCGAGGATCCGGACGGTCCACCCCTCCTGGCGAAGCTCCCGGGCCCGTTGGACGACGTTGGCCTCGCCCACCTCGGCCCGGGCCACGGTGGCTCCGAAGGCCTGGGCGATGGCATCGATGCGAAAGGAGGTCGGATCGTTGCAGGCCACCGCCNCCCTGGGGCCTGTATCGCCGTAGTAGGCAAGACCGGCGAGTTCCGACAGGACGCACAGGGCGAACCCCTCCTGGGCCTCGAGGGCCCGGGCCTGGCCCTGGGTCGGATCGTAGAAGACGACATTCCCCCGGTCTCCGTCGCAGTCGGGAACGTAGCCAATTTGAAAGGCGGGGTTGTTCCGGTGGGCTCGTCCCAGTTCCTCCCGGCACAGGTCAAGGGAGGACCCCTCGGGGACGATGCGGTGGACAAACTCCTGGGGTTGATCGTTGAGCGTGAGGACTTGGATACCCAAGTCGGCCAACCACGATCGGTCGATGCTTCGGCCCCGGGCAGACCCGTTGAGTTCGCCGACCACCCCCAGGCCCCGGGCCCGGACCAGGGCTGCGAGTCCGGACTTCCGGGCTTGTTGCTCCCCGGGGACCGGGGTACCGGTGAGGATTTCGTCGCATAACGACCGGTACGCCCGGGCCGCCGCCTCCCGGGCCCCGGGGATCCGCGCGTACACGTCGTCGACCCGACCCTGGGGCACCGCTTTGGCGGCGGCGATCCAGCTCCGGGCGTTCTCTGGGGTGACCGACCCCCGGAACCGGGCGATGAGCTGGGCGGCCTCGGCCCCCCCGACAACCCCTCCGGTCCCTAAACCGAACTTTACGCCGTTGTGTCCCAAGGGGTTGTGGCTAGCCGACACATAGACAAAACCCCGGTGCCCTTGGGCCCCTTGGACCCAGGCCATGATCTCGGGGGCGGCCACGATCCCCAAGTAATCAACCTCGAACCCCTGGGACAGCAAAATCCGGATCATGGCGTCGGCCAAGGCCGGACCTGAAAACCGGGAATCGGTGCCCACGGCGACCCGGTGACCCGGTCCCGACCCCAATTCCCCCAGCATGTCGGCATACGCCCGGGCCATGCCGTACCCCAGGACCGTGTCTACCGGTCTGAGCTCCGTGGTCCGATCTTCGTCGTCGGCTCCGTAGACCTTTCTCCAACCCGAGGCCGACAAGATCATGGAATCCAGGGCCTGGCGCAGGTCCTCGGCGGTGGGTGGCGTCAGGGGAGGGCGGGGGTAAAGGCTCGGGGATTCGGGCATGGGAACTCCTGGGGTTCTCAAGGTACCCCGGACCCCGGGGCCGTTTCAAGCAAACCTGGGGCAATTTCCCTGTTCCCAGGATCCGTGGTAGACTGGACGTGGTCTCTGGGCGGGTGCCTCAAAAGGTTGATGACGTGTCGCTAAACTGGGTGGAAATTGACGAGGTGCTGAAGGAGCTGGCCCTTCCGGGAACCCATCTGCAAACCGTTCGCCAGGCCGACTACCATCACTTCTATTTTGAATTCTACAGTCCCAAGCGTCCTCGTCAGGTCTTGGTGTCCTTGGCACCCCAGCGCACCCGGGTGCACGAAGTCGTCCGGCGACCTCCGACCCTAGTTCGGGCTCCTCGGTTTGTGGAATTCCTTCGGGCCCGGTTCACGGGAGCCCTGGTAGTCGAGGCCCGACAACTGGGCCGGGATCGTCTGGTCCTCTGGCGGCTGAGGACCAAAGAGGGGGACTACCACCTCTGGATCCGTCTGTGGGGGGGCGCCGCCAACATCGTCGTCACCACCGACGACCACAGCATCCTCGACGCGGCGTTCCGACGTCCTGGGGCGGGGGAAGTCTCTGGACAGCCCTTCAACCCTGAGGCCGCCTTCCTCCAGACCCCTCCCGGGGAGCCGAAGAAGGCCTTCGCCCTCCGGTCCCTCCCGGATCCCGAGGGGGAACCAGGGGCCAGTTATTCCCGGCGGCTCGAACTTCTCTACGCCGGGGCCGGCGTCGAAGACACCGAGAAGTTGCGGGACCAGGCCCTCCGGTTAGTCGACCGGCGCTTGTCGTCGTTGGCCCTGGCCCAGGAGAAGTCCCGGGCGAAGTTGGCCGAATCTGCCCGCCAGGAAGATTGGAAGACCTACGCCGATGTGTTGACCAGCGATGCCTGGAAGATAGTTCCCGGCCAGAAGACCTTCGAAGGCATCGATTGGCGGGATGGGGNGGTCTTTCACCTGGACCTGGATCCGAAACTGACCCCCTACGAGAACGCCCAAGCCCTCTACAAGCGGTACCAAAAGGCCCGGGACGGGGCCGAAGGGGCTCACCGGGAACTCGAAGCCCAAGGGGTCGAAGAGGCCCAGTGGCACCATTGGGCCGAGAAGTTGGTCGACGCCTCCCCCGAGGAATTGAAGGCCTTCCTGGAAAAACACCGAACCGTCCGGGGGACGGCGGGAGCCCCCAGGGACAAAGAGGCTCGGCCCGGGCTGACCTTTCAGTCCGGGGCCTTCTCCCTGTGGGNGGGAAGGAATGCCAAAGAAAACGATGCGTTGCTCCGCCGCTACGTTCGGGGCAACGATCTTTGGTTGCATACCCGGGACGTCCCCGGTGGCTACGTCTTCGTTCGGTCGGTGAAGGGGAAAACGGTGCCGCTGGAAACTCTTCTGGACGCGGGGACCCTGGCGGTGGTGTACAGCAAGGCCAAAGACGAAGGCCGGGCCGACCTGTACTATACCCAAGTGAAGTACCTGCGCCGGGCCCAGAACGGCCCTCTGGGGACGGTTCTGCCGACCCAGGAGAAAAATCTGTCTGTGACCGTGGACCGGATTCGGCTAGAACGCCTGTTCCGGGACCGGGAGGAGTCTGAATGACCTTGATTCCGCGGACTGTAACCCTGCAACGCCTTATGGTGAAGGACAGACCCACCCTCGCCCTCGATACCGGGGTCGCGCCGGACTCCCTCGAAGGCATCCGCCTGGTGAAGGCGAGCCGGGGTCAGGGCTGGTTCTTCCAACGGGGCCGAGGGACCCCTTGGGTGACCCGGGGAGTCGTCGAGTCGAAGGGACACCTCCTGATCTGGGGCGATGCCGAGGGTCTTGCCGAAGGACACACTCCCGACCCTTGGCCGGAAACCGGGGAAGCCGGGTGGGAGTTTCTGATCGCTTTCGTCCGAGCCTGGACCGCTCGGACCCGGAGCGACTCCCCCCTCCCGGCCTTCCGCGAGACCTCCGTGGTCCCCTGGAAGACCCAGGAGGGCTGGGGGTTTGCCTTCCTCCCCGACCCCTTGGCTGACGTTCTGGCGTCGATCCAACCCCGGACCGAGAAGCTGGTTTGGGACCATTATCGCCATCCCGAAGGGGCGGGAGCCGCCAGTTGGGCCTTTGCCACCGCAGCCCTCGGCGTGTTCTTAACGACCGGCACTCTGCCGTGGGCCCAGGAGGACGAAACTCACCTTCGCCACGAGCTTCGGATGCTGCCTCGGTCCCTGGCCCGGGACGAATTGCCCAGGGTGGGGGACCCCACGACGGGTCTGTGGTTCGACTCCCTGAGGCTCCAGGACTCGGATTCCCTCGTGAACCGATGGCAAGCCTGGGTGGAATCCTCGCCGGGGTGGCCAGGGAACCCCACCTCCTGGGCCGAGGCCGTCCCCGGGGCCGCCCACCGAAGTCGTGAGCGTCGGCGCCGCCTTGCGTCGTTCTGGCGGTCCCGGGGGACGGTCCTGGCCGGGGTGGCCGTGGGAGTGCTTTTGGTGTTGATCGTGGCAGGGACCGTGGTCTGGGGTCTGGTGAAGCCTGACCCCACCGACACGTGGACCCCCGAACAGGTGGTGGCCGGGTACTACGCCGGGATTAATGCCCTGGACTCCGAACAGATGCGCAAATTGAGCGCCTTTGATCCTGGGAAGGAGCCAGAACTGGCCCGAGACCAGGACGAAGCCACCAACCTTTACGTGATCCGGCAAGTGCGGACCGCCTACGAGCACGGAAGCCCGGTGGTCGATGCCGCCACCTGGGAGGCGAAGGGGCGGCCCCCGGTGGACCCCACGAAGCTGCTGTACGGAATCTCGGACCTGCAAATCGCCTCCGACGGAACGGGGTGGACGGTTCGGTACCACAAGTGGACCGGGGAGTCCAGGGAAGGGAAGACCCTCCAGATCGTGGGCTACGCCGTCACCGACCACGTCGCCCTGGCCAAGACGGGCCGGGGCTGGAAGGTGGCGTCGCTGACCCGGCAGAGGCTACCCTTGCCCTGATCTCTGACCATAGGTATCCTAACACCGATGGATACGTTCTGCGACTTTCTCCTCGGGGCTACCGATGCCGAGGTAGCCGAGAGGCTGAAGGACCTCGCCGATGGAACCCCCGGGTTAGACTGTCGGTTCACTCCAGATGAAGATTGGTTTCTGACTCTGGATCGGTCCTTTGTGGTGGAATCCTTTCCTATCCATCAGGATGTCGCCAACTTCCAACCCCCGGAAGAGTATCTGAGGGTCATCCGTGCCCTGGTGCCCGTTTGGTCTGAAGCCTTGCCCGGGGTCTTTGTGGGCCTCTCGTGGTATTTTAATCCCCGGGATCTGTTCCATCCGCTGTTCGTCCAAAGGTTGTCGTTCGGAACCCAGCAGGTCGTGTTCCTCCTCAGTCTGGACCTGAAGTACCGAGGCACCCATGGGGTCCTCCTGGACCGTGGCAGCAACGATCGCNCCCCTCGCTACGAGACCCAGCACCTTTTCTTGGAAGCCGAGGTGGTTCCCCTGGAAGCGTGGGTGACCCGAGCCGAGGGCCCGGCCATCCAGTTGGTGAAGCTGTTTCCCCTGACCTGGCAGGGCGAGTCGGGGCGAGGCTACTTCGTGACGGGCCGGTGGCTCGATCCAGAAATCAGCCGGTTGTTGTCCCGGGCGGCGTTCCCCGTGGGATGCCGAACCTATCCGGTTCTGCCCCTCCGGTGTCATCATGAGACGCTCTCGGTCCGATGTTTGGACCCGAGTCCCAGGGGGCGACACCGGGGGGCTCTCCTCCTGACCCAGGCCCTGGCCCTGGTAGAACCCTGGGCCGAGGCCATCCAACGAGGGTTGGCGGCCGATCCCTACCGGGAGGACCATCCGTTGATCCCCCCCCTGAGGGCCGCTTTTGGCTCTCAGATCTCGGACGTGTGGGGCAACTTCCGCCTCGAAGCGTACCTCAATAGCCACGAACAAAAGGAATACCGTTACCATGCTGAATGAAACCTGGACCGGTCGCAAGGTCACCGTCATGGGGTTAGGCCTCAACGGCGGTGGGCTGGCTTCGACCCTCTACTTTGCCCGTCGGGGCGCCGACGTCACGGTCACCGATCTCCGGACCGAGGAAGTCTTGGCCCCGACGTTGGAGGCCTTGACGGGGGTCTCGGTTCGGTTCGTGCTGGGCCGCCACGACGAGGACGACTTTCGGAACGCCGACGTCGTCGTGAAGAACCCGGCGGTGCGACCCGAAAACCCCTTTCTAGCCCTGGCCAAACGGATTGAGACCGACCTGTCCATCTTCTTGGGGAGTTTGGAAAATCCTGTCTATGCGGTGACCGGGAGCAAAGGAAAGTCGACGACCGCGACGGCCCTGCACCACATCCTGCGGACCGTCGATCCCCGGGCACGGCTGGGGGGCAACATCACGGTGTCACCCCTGACCTTCCTGGACGAATTGGCCCCCGGGGCCCCGGTGGTCTTGGAACTCTCGTCGTGGCAGTTGGCCGACCTTCGGGGCCGTGGCGTGTTGCGACCCCGGGTTTCCGCAGTGACCAACCTCCTGTGGGACCACATGAACGCCTATCCTGATCAAGAAGCGTACGCCAGGGACAAGGCCGTGGTGTTCGAGGGACAGGGGCCCGACGACTGGACCCTACTGCCTTCGGATCCCCGGTGGGGGCCATGGTTTGCGGCGAGAACCCAGGGCCGAAAGGCGTGGCTCGGCCTCGGAGGGCTCGATGGGTTGCCCCGGGCCGGGGCGCGGTTCTCGGTCACCGAGGGGCGGGGTGTCTGGAGTTCGGAAGGGGGCGACCACGAGGCGACGTTGCTCCCCCCCGAGCTGTTGGTTCCGGGACTCGCCTTCCGGACCAACTGTCTCGGTGCCGCTGCCTTGGCGGTCTTGGCCGGGGTGGACCCCGGTGTGATCCCCGGGGCCCTGGGCTCTTTCCCTGGGGTGGAACATCGACTGGAACGGTTTGCGGTTCGGTCCGGGGCTACCTGGTACAACGATACCACGGCCACCATCCCCGAGGCGGCGGCGGCTTCGTTCACCAGCTTCTCGGTGCCGGTCCACTGGATTGTGGGCGGTACCGATAAGAATTTGGACTTCGCCGCCTTTGAGGCCCTGACCTCCCCCCCGGCGTCGCTGGTCCTTCTGAGAGGGTCGGCGACCGATCGCATGATGCCCCTCTTCCAGGCCAAGGGCTGGTCGTGGCTGGGCCCCTTCGATGGCCTCGAAGCCGCCGTCGACAGCGTGCTCCCCCGGGTTCGGCCCGGGGACGTTGTTCTGCTCTCCCCCGGGGCGGCGTCCTTTGAACTCTTCAAGAATGAATTCTATCGAGGTAACGCTTTCAAGGACCTGGTGAAGGCCCTTCCTGAGGCCCGCCCGTGACGCCTTGGAAGATCTTGGTGGTCGACGACTCCCAGGAAGTCAGAATCCTGACCCGGCTGTCCCTCGAGGACTTCATCCACGACGGCCGAACCCTGGAGCTGTTCGAGGCTTCCTCCGCCGATGAAGCCAAGGCCTTCCTGACCCAACACGACGATATCGCCGTCATTCTGTTGGACATGGTCATGGAGACTGACCACGCCGGCCTCGATCTCGTCAAATGGATCCGCACGGTGCAGAGAAACAATCTGGTCAGGTTGCTGGTCCGAACCGGTCAAGCAGGGCTCTACCCTGCGGCGAAGATCCTCGAAGACTACCAGGTCAACGACTATTGGGAAAAGGCCGAACTCACCGTCAGCCGCCTCAGGACTTCCTTGATCACCAGCCTCCGGGGCTACGCCGACTTGCTATCCCTCCACCGCCGGACCGTGCAACTGCGGCAGTGGGCCGATGGGTTTCCCGATCTTCTGGGCGTCCGGGACTGGAACTCTCTGCTTCGCCTGGTAATGGTTCGTCTGGGGGCCCTCTTTCCCCAAACCCAAGTTTCGGCGTTCCTCTGTCGGAACGACGGGTCCCACTGGCCGGTGATCTCGGGGATGGGCGGGTACCCCACGGGGGCCGCGGACGTGTTGGGGCACCTCGACGAGGCCAAGGCCTCCGTGCTCCTCGACGCCTGGGACCGAAAAACGCTGGCGGAATCGGCCCGGGCCCAGGCGCTTTACTTTGAAGTGGCCTCCGGGGAAGGGCATCTCTTCTTCGTGGATCTCCCGGAGGAATGGTCGGACTACGACAGAAACGTGACCCGGCTGGTGTTGCAGAACTTCCGGGCGGCCGTGGAGAATCGGGCGTTGATCAACGATTTGGAACTTCACCGGACCGAATTGGCCACGTCCCTCCGGCAACAAGAAGACGTCACCAAGCAATGGCACCACCGGTTTCAGGGCAGCCTTCAATCCATCCTGAGCTTCATCGAGATCGAGTCCCGGGACCGCACGGGGGTCACGGGCCGGACGCCCCTGGCCGGAGCCCAGCGGCGCCTCCACTTTCTGACCCTTCTCCACAGCCAAGCCCAGACGGAAAAGCGCCTGTCCGTCTTGGACTTTCAACCCATTCTCATGGCCCTGGTGGCCCCGGACCGGGGGACCCTGGAGTATTGGGGTGTCCCTTTAGAATTAACCCTGGCCCAGGTGCTGCCCTTGGGCTTGGCCGCGGTAGAGATGATCGACCTGGTCCGGGCCGCCCGGTACCGGAGTCGGGGCCCGGGGCCCACCCAGGTCATCCTGGCCGACAACCCCCGGCACCTGGCCGTGGGACGGCCCGGGGCCAGCTGGTGGACCGAGGCCCCCCCCTTGGAATGGGAACTGGTGGTGACCTTGGCAACCCAACTGGGGGGCATCGCCTCGGTCGAAGAAGGGTTCCTCAAGATCTCGTTCTAACGGGTCCCCAATTCGAGGATCAGTTCCACCTCACCCAGGGACAGCTTGGTTGCCCGGCTAATTTCTTCTTTCCCCCAGCCCTGGCGGGCCAGTTTGATCACCGTCTGACGAAGATCGGAGTCGGCCCCCCGACCCTTGGTGACGGGGGTCCCGGCCGCCTTCGTGATGGTGGCCAGGGTGTGCACCTGCTCCTCGGCTGCCGATCGGGTTTCGCTCAGGCGGGTCTCGACCCCGGCAATCCATTCCCGGGCTTGCTCCATCCGGCCGATCCGAGCTTCGACATCCCTCAGGGTTTGGTCCAGCTGGGCCAACCGGGCGACCGCCAAATCGGCATCGTCCTTCCCTTGGGCCAGGGCCTTGAGCCGCTTCTTGAGGTCTTCGACCTCGGCGGGCATCGATTTGAGGTCGGCCTCGAGGCCCTTCACGGTCTTCTCGACCTTGTCCAAGAGCGCGAAGTTCCTGTCCACACCATCGGTGGTCGTATCGAGGNCCTCCCGACGCTTCTCGAGGCGCTCGTACCGGACCTCGATGTCTTTTGAGTAGTCTTCGAGTTTGCGGATCCGAAGCTGAATGTCTTGGAGGAGATCGTGGCTCGAGGNAACCTGCTCCAACCGGAGTTCCATGGCCTGGCTGAGGCCCAGGACCTTTTGGAAGTCGGAGTCCAGGAGATCGATCCTCTTCTTCTCAGCGGCAAACCGGGCGGCCTTCTCGCTGGTTTCGTCTCCGAGTTTTTTGACCCGGGCCAGGGATGCTTCGATTTCAAATAGATCTTTTCTTTGAACCTCGATCCGAGCGAGGTCGCCCTTCAGGTCTTCAATGGCTTCCTGGAGTTCCTGGCGCATGGTGTCGGCCCGTTCAAAGACCTTGGTCTGGGCGACGAAGTTCTTTTGACGCTTCTCGATTTCTTCGAGGTTGACTGACAGCAGACTGGCCTGGTCCTCGATTTTGCCGAAGAGCTTCTTTTGCATGGCCTCGGCTTTTTCCCTCGTATCGGTCACCGAGGCCCGGTAGTCTCGCAGGCGATTTTCCACTTCGACGATGAGGTCGCGATTCTTCTTCTGCATGTCGGCGTTCAGCGACTCATAGTCGCGCTCGAAGGCCTCGGTGGCGGCCTGGGCTCGGGTGCGCAACGAGGAATCCAACTCGTCTACGCTCGACCTCAACTGGGCCAGATCGTTCCTGAGGGTGGCCCGGTCCTCGGCGGAGCGGGNGAGCAACTCTTCCTTCTGGAGGCTGAACTCCTCGGACAGCGCCCCGATCTTTTCGGACAGCGAGGCCTTGAACGCACGGTACTGTTCCGACACGTCGGCGTCCAGTTCCTTGAACCGCTGGCCCAACTTGGTCTGCCAGAGACTGAAGTCCGCATGGGCAGCGTCGAGCCCCGACTGGTACTCGCCCTTGAACTGGTCCAAATTGTCGCCCAAGGTCCGCAGACGGGCCTCGAGATCTCGTTCCACTCGGTTCAGAGACTCGGTGGCGGCCAGCTCGGTCCTGGCGCGATCCTGTTCGAACCGGGCGGCCAGGGACTTCTCGAGGTCCTTCAGCTCTTCGATCAGGCGGGTCCGGGTGGCCTCCATCTCGTCATGGAACCCAAGGATCTGGGTGCCCGAGGACTCTTGAGCCTCGTGGATCTGCCGTTCCAGGCGCTCGAGCTGTTGGAACGAGGCGTGTTGCAGGTCCTGAATCCTGGCCTTGAGGGCCTCGGTGGCCAGCCGCTCGGCTTCTGCCCGGTCCCTGTCAGCTTCGGATTGCAGATTCGCCAGCTGACCCTTGAGGTTGGCCTGCCAGTCGTCGAGGGACTGGGCCATGGAGGCCGTGCGCTTTTGCAAGTCCTGGAAGAACTCTTCCTCGAAGCCTTGGAGTTTCTCACTCACGTTGTCGTAGGCCCGAGCCTTCAGTTCGTCGAGGTCCTTGTCGAGCTTGAGAATGGCTTCTTGGCTGGTTTGAAGCTTCTGATCAAGGGCACTCTGCTCTTGCTGACGCCGGAGGGCCATGGCCTCGTCGAAGGCGGCGAAGTCTTTGCGGATCCGGTCTTCTACCCGGTCCATGGCCTGACGGAGGTTCTGGTCCAGGGCAGACAGGTCCTTTTCTGCCTCCTCCATTTTGCCATAGCGATAGGCAAACGTGGCTTCGTAGTCCTTGAGCCGGGCCTCCAGGGTCTCCAGGGTGGTCCGTTCCTGGTCCTGGGCTTCGGTCCGAGCCGTGATAACAAATTGACGGATCCCGTCGACCAGGGCCTGAGCGGCTTGGCGGTCCCCTTCCAGGAGCTTTTGCAGGTCGGACCGAAGGGCATCGGCCTCGGCCACCACCTGTTGCCGGACGGTGGTCACCTTCATGTCGAGGTCGGATTTCAATTGGGCGGTGAGGGTCAAAAGCTGGGCCTGTTCCGTCTGGAAATCTTGGCGCAGGGTGGTGGTGGCGTCGGTGAGGGCTCGCCGCAACCCTTCGATTTCCTGGGTCGTCTTGACCTGGGCATCGGTGGTGAGGGTCTGGACCGCCGCCACCGCCTGGGCCGAGGCATCCAACTGGCCCTGGAGTTTGTCGAGCCCTTGGCGCAGGGATTCCCCCCGTTGGGTGATCTCGTCGGTCAGCCGGGCTTCCGCGCTCTGGGCCTGGGCCTCGATCCTGTCCTCAAGCTTAACAAACACGGTGGACGATAGATCTTCCGCCTGCCGGGCGGTGGCACGGAACATCGCATCCAGGGCATCCTGGGTGTCGCTGACGAAGGTATCCCGCCGGCGATCCAAGTCTTGGAGTTGGGCCTGGAAACCCTCGACCTGCTTCTGGGCTTCCCTCAACTGCTCCACGTACACCATGGTTTCCCGGTCAAAGGCGTCTTGGGTATTCCGCCGGACCGCTTCCAAGTCTTTCTGGTTGATGTCGGCGAATTCCTGGCGAATGGTCACGAATGACCCTTCGAGGGCCGTCATTTGGTCCCCGGCGGCCTTGATCCTCTGGGTGACCCGGTCGACGAACACGGTTTCGTCCCGGAGGCGACCCAGGTTGGCATCGAGCCGGGAGGTTTGGGCTTCGAGTTCACCCATGGATTGGGCGTACCGGTCGAGCCTTGCCTGCATCTGCTCGATCTCAGGGGTTCGGGTGAGGAGGTTCGACTCCACCGCCTGGATCCGCTTCAGGATCTCGGTGGCGGTCTTGTCGTGAACCTTGAGGACGGTTTCAAAGTCCCGGACCGTGGCTGTCCGTTCTTCCACAAAGGCGTTGAGGTCCTTGCGAACGGTTTCGGCGAACTGCCGGATCTTCTCTAACGAACGATTGTTCTTATCGAGCTGGCGGTAGACGAATAGGATGACCACCACAGCCCCGAGGACGACGAGGTAACCAAAGTCAAAGGTCAAACTTGTATCCTCCCGGTCCGAGCATCATNCCCCGGATCGGCGAGCCTTTGAAAGACGAAATCCTGCAACTGGTCATACCGGGAGAACGAAACGGCGGCCTGACTGTCAGGCCTCACCTTCCTCGTGAGGTGGGCAGCCGGCATGCCCGCCCCCAGGGCCCCGAGGACATCGTAGGTATGGGAGTTCCCCACGTAGAGAACTTCCTGGGGCTCAAGGCCCAGCTTCTGGGCCAGGACGTGGAACGGTCGCGAGTGGGGTTTCAGGTAGCCCGTTTCTTCCGACGAAAAAGCACAGTCCCAGGGACCAGGAAGGCCCAGGTCTTCGAGGCGGTGGCGGATAGGAAAGTCGGAAAGAACGCCGACTTTGAGGCCAGCCCGGCGGAACGAATCGATGGTTTCGCGAAGCCCCGGAAAGGGCTTCAGCTTCTTAAATATCCCATACCACCGGGTGTAGACCCGGGCCTCGATCAAGGCGTAGGCCCGGTCCGGGGTCAACCCCAGCCTCAGACCGACCATCCTCGCTTGGACCCGATGGAAATCGTCCGAGGGATCGGGCTTCTTCCTTAGTTCCCCGCGAACATCCTCCAGGGCCTTGAGCAACCGGAGGTGGGATAGGGCCAGACCAAGGGAACGCAGGTACATCGAAGCATTCGGATAGAGGGTTCCATCCACGTCGAAGGCAACAGCTTTCAGGGGCACGGGACCATCCTTTTTCGACCAAACTTTTCCACAGTTTACAAAAAAAAGCAATCCTAATATACTTCGCGGACCATGAAGCAATTCGACGCCGAGATCCTGGATAACCGCGAGCTGGCTGAGGATTACTTTGAAATGGTCCTCGCTTGGCCCGTCTCGGTGCGAGCTCCGCAACCAGGTCAGATCGTGACCTTTCGGGTGGGCGACTTCTCGATTCCTTTTCTGCGTCGGCCCTTTGCCTTGGCCTCGTATCACCGGGAAACGCGGATCGCCAGCGTCATTTACCATGTCCGTGGCCCGGCCACCCGACTGATGGCGGCCATGAAGCCCGGTGACGTCATCGACACCCTGGGGCCCCGGGGCTTTTACTTCCAGTTGGGGGCCCAGCGCAACCCTGTGCTCGTGGGGGGCGGAGTGGGGACGGGCCCCGTGGTGTTTGCAGCCAATTGGCTGGCTGCCCAGGGGTTGGCACCTCTGTTGGTCCTCGGATATCGCCATGACCGATTGGTCCCGCGGCTGACGGTGTCCCCATCGGTGCGACTGATTGTGTGCACCGACGATGGGTCCCAGGGTTTCCCCGGGACCACGGTGTCCTACCTCGAAAGCCTTTCCACCACCGACCTAGACGATGCGTTTCTGTGGGCCTGCGGTCCCCAGGGGATGTTGAAAGCGGTTCACGAGTGGGCCGCTCCCCGGGCCATCCCCTGCAAGGTGAGCCTCGAGGCCACGATGGCCTGCGGGGTAGGGGCCTGCGTCGGGTGTACGGTGGAGACCGTGGACGACCGAAAGGTGGTCAGGGTTTGCACCGAAGGTCCAGTCTTTCCTTCGGAGGTGATCCGATGGACCTGAGTTGGTCGCTGGGGCCCCTGGCCCTGGCTTCGCCGGTCGGCGTCGCTTCGGGAACCTTTGGGTATGCCAAGGAGTACGATGGCCTGGTCGACTTTGCCACCATTGGAGCGGTGTTCACCAAGGCCGTGACCCCGGAACCCCGGGTGGGCAATCCCTCGCCCCGGCTGGTCGAAACCCCCGCCGGAATGCTGAACTCGATCGGCCTGGCCAACGTGGGCGTCCGAGCCTTCGTGACTGACAAGATGCCCTTCCTCCGAAAGATCCCGTCGGAGGTGTTTGTCAACGTCGCCGGGGCTGTGGACTCCGACTACGAACAGGTGGTGGAACTCTTGGACGCCGTCGAGGGGGNAAGTGGCTTCGAAATCAATGTGAGCTGTCCCAACGTAAAACACGGGGGAATGGCCCTGGGGACCGACCCCCACTTGGTGGCGGCCATCACCCGAAGCTTGAGACGGCGCACGGCCAAACCGTTGATCGTGAAGCTGTCGCCGAACGTGACCGACATCGCCGTTATGGCCGAAGCGGCCGAAGCCGAGGGCGCCGACGCCGTCAGTTGTATCAATACGTTGGTTGGGATGGTGATCGACCTCAAGACGAAGAAGCCCGTCCTCCCCCTGGGGACGGGAGGTCTGTCGGGTCCGGCCATCCTCCCCGTCGCCGTGGCTGCGGTCCACAAGGTGAGCCGTCGGGTGAAGATCCCCGTCGTGGGCGTTGGGGGCATCACCCGGTGGGAGGATGCGGTGCAACACCTTCTGGCGGGAGCCGCCTCGGTCCAGGTCGGTTGCGGAAGCTTCGGGAACCCTCGGTTAGCCCAGGAGGTGTACGCGGGGATTCTGGCCTGGGCCGAAAGCGAAGGGTTTCAGTCCCTGGCAGACTTTCATGCCTTCGGCTAGGGCGTCCCTTACACCCCAGAGAGCGTTGGTCACCGGGGGAGGGCGCCGGTTGGGCGCCTCGTTCGTGGTGGAGTTGGCCCGCCGGGGCTACGACGTCTGGATCCATTACCGAACCCCGGGCCCCCACCTCGAAGCCCTGACGGCCCGGGTCAGGGCCCTGGGTCGGGAAGCCTGGGGGGTCCAGGCGGACCTCTCGGTCCCAGGGGGGGTCGAGGACTTGGTGGCCCAGGTGACCCTGGGCCCACCTTCGTTGATCGTGCATTCTGCGTCGGCCTGGATCGTCGATACCGCGGCCTCGGCCTCGGCCCAAACCTGGGAAACCAGTCATCGGATCCATGGGTGGGCGGCCGTGGTCTTGGCCCGGTCCCTGGGCCAGTGGTCCACCGTCGACCGCCCCGGGCACCTGGTCACCCTTCTCGACAGTCGTTTGAGGGACAAGGATCCGCATCACTTCAGCTACGCCTTCGGGAAGCGGGAGCTGGCCATGGTGACCCGGTACTTGGCCGCTGACCTGGCCCCGGGGGTGCGGGTCAACGGCTTGGCCCCGGGGCTGATCCTGAAGGGTCCGGCCATGACGGCAGCGGCGTGGAAGGCTGCGGGTCGGGAGGCCACGCCCCTGGGCAGGCCGGGACGAACGGTGGACTTGATCCGGGCCCTACGCTTCCTTCTCGACAACCCGTACGTGACAGGACAGATCCTCACCGTGGACGGTGGGCGCCATCTGCAAGGAGACCTCTTTGGAAGCCTTTGACCATTGGGATCAGATTCGCCTGTCCCGCTGGGCGGTCCAGGTGGCCATTGGTGCCTATGACCATGAAAAAATTGGCACTCAAGAACTGGTCCTCGACCTGACGCTGGGGGGGGATTTCCGGACCCCAGGGACGTCGGACCGTCTCGAGGATACCTTGGATTACGCCCAGCTAAAGGAGAGGGNGGAGGCCTGGATCCAGGGACGCCGTTGGCAGTTGCTGGAGGCCTTCGCCGAGGCGTTGTGCGCCGAAGTGCTGACCGAACCCCGGGTTGCAGCGGTCAAATTGACCGTCGACAAGCCGGCTGCCCAGGCCCCAGCCCTGGTGAGCTACACCCTCAGTCGGAATAAGTGACTCACTGTGTCTAAATGATCCTTTCTAGAGGTCTCTGGGTCTCACTGTGTCATATTGAAGCATGTGAGTCAGGATTGATCACTCTGTCAGAATCTCGTGATCTGATAATTCTATTCTAGGAAATAATTTGAGAGACATTCCTGAGAGTTGGCACGCTTTCTGCTTAAGGGATAGTGCGAACAAGCCGTGGAATCCACGGCCACGCAGGAGGAGCACAATGAACGCTTACACTTTCTGGAAAGAGCTCGACTCGCTGTCCGAGGGACTCTTGACCCCCGGGGTGGCACCCCGGGTCGACGTGGTGGAAACGAAGGATCACTACGAACTGACGGCGGAACTCCCTGGGTTCACCAAGGAAGAGGTCTCGGTCCAAGTGAAGGACGGGGTCTTGGAACTGACCGCCACCCCGGGAACTCAGGCGGGGGCTGACGCCGAGGNCCAATGGCTCATTCGAGAGCGGAGAAAGGCGCCGCTGCACCGATCATTCCGGTTGCCCCGGGACGTCGATGGTGAGTCCATCGATGCCTCGTTTCGGGACGGATTGCTGGTGCTGACCCTGCCCAAGAAGGACGAGGCCAAGCCCCGACAGGTGACCATTAAGGCCGCTTGATTCCGTTTGGTCTCGGGAGGCCCTCCCTCCATCGCCGGGGGAGGGCCCCTCGGAGGGCCGTGAGGAACCCGTCGACCATGGTGGCCTTGGGTCCGTCGGCGACAAAGAGGGCTCCGAGGGTTCGGTGGGGTTCCACCCCGTCGAGGGGACGGACCAGCGCCCGCCGGTCTTCCTCGAGGTCCAAGACCATCCCCTCGGGGACCAGGGTGGCTCCGTGGCCAGCGTCCACCAGGCGCATCAAGGTGTCGAGGCTCCCACTTTCAAACTGAACCGGTGCGACCCTAACCGAACTGGCGGCGCAAAGGGCTAAAACTTGGTCCCGGAAGCAATGACCTTCCCTGAGGACCAGGAGCCCCGCCTCCTCCAAGGGCTTGAGAGGAATCCGGTCGAGGGCTAACAGAGGGTGCCCCGGGCTTAGATACGCCAGGAAGGTTTCTGCGAACAGCGGAAGTTCCTCCAGGGCCCCCACGCCCGTGGGTGTCGAGACGATTCCCAGGTCCCACCGGCCCCGTCGGACGTTGTCGGCCACTTCCGCCGTCAGGGCTTCGGTGATCTTGAGGGTCAACCGGGGGTACTGGTCCCGGATGGTGCCGAGGACCCGGGGCAGAAGGTAGGGCGCCAGCGTCGGGATGATGCCGATCTGCAGGGTTCCCCCCAGGTCAGACTTGTTGCTCTTCACACCCTCGGCCAGGGCCCTCAGGCGGTCGAGGGCTGCCCGGGCTTCGGCGACCACCCGCTCTCCCACGGGGGTGGGCCGAATCGGTTGGGACGATCGATCGAACAAGGGCGTCCCCCACTCCTCCTCCAACTTCTTGACTTGGGCACTGAGGGTGGGCTGGGTGACAAAGCACGCTTGGGCGGCCGCTGTGAAACTTCCGGCCTCGTCGAGGGCAACCACGTACTGCAACTGCTGGAAGGTCATGACGGCTCCGTCCCTGCAAGGTATAGGGTCTCTCTATGGAGGTCAAGGAAGAATCGATTGGATCGATTCGTCTGGGGCCTGTAAGGTGGCGCTCAGGAGAGACACATGCCTCAACCACCGAAAACATTAACCACGGCCTCGGGAGCTCCGGTGCCGGACAATCAGAATAGCCTGACCGCAGGACCCCGGGGACCCCTGCTCATGACCGACGTTCACCTGGTCGAGAAGTTGGCCCATTTCAACCGCGAGAGGGTCCCCGAACGGGTGGTCCACGCCAAGGGGTCGGCCGCCTACGGAACCTTCACCCTGACGAAGGATCTGTCCCCCTTCACCCGGGCCTTGGTGTTCCAAGGGGTGGGGAAGAAAACCGACGTGGTGTTGCGGTTCAGTACCGTGGCCGGAGAACACGGAGCCGCCGATGGCGAGCGCGATGTCCGGGGGTTTGCCGTTCGGTTCTACACCGAACAGGGGAACTGGGACCTCGTCGGGAACAACACCCCCGTGTTCTTCGTCCGAGACCCTCGAAAGTTCAGCGACTTCATCCACACCCAAAAGAGGAATCCCCAGACCAACCTGAGGTCCTCGACCGCCGCCTGGGACTTCTGGTCGTTGAGTCCCGAAAGCCTTCACCAGGTGACCATCCTCATGAGCGACCGAGGGATCCCCCAAAACTACCGGACCATGCACGGTTACGGGAGCCACACGTATAGCTTTTGGAACGCCCGAGGTCAACGCTTCTGGGTGAAGTTCCACTTTAAGAGCCGCCAGGGCTTCCAGACGTGGACCAATGCCGAAGCCGAATCCGTGGTCGGTCGCGATCGCGAGAGCAGCCAGGCCGACTTGTACGCCGCCATTGCCCGGGGGGAATTTCCCCAGTGGGATGTGAAGGTTCAAATTCTCCCCGAAGCCGAGGCAGAAACCATGCCCTTCAACCCCTTCGACCTGACGAAGGTGTGGCCGCACCAAGACTATCCCCTGATCGATGTGGGTGTCCTGGAACTCAACCGGAATCCCACCAACTACTTCGCCGAGGTGGAACAACTGGCGTTGGCGCCTTCGAACATCGTACCCGGGATTGGGTTCAGCCCGGACAAAATGCTCCAAGCCCGGGTGTTTGCCTACGCCGACGCCCATCGGCACCGGATCGGAGCGAACCACGGCGCGTTGCCCGTGAACCAGCCCCGGGTCCCGGTGCACACCTACCAGCGGGACGGAGCCCTCCGGGCCGACGGGAATGGCGGCGGATCCGTAAACTACGAGCCCAATAGTTTCGGTGGGCCCGTGGAAGCGCCCGAGTTCCAAGAGCCGCCCCTTCGGATCAGCGGCGACGCGGACCACTACGACCATCGGGAAGGGAACGACGACTACGTTCAGCCCCGGGCGCTGTTTGCCTTGTTCGACGAGGAGCACCGGCAGCGGCTGTACGCCAACATTGCCGCTTCCATGGCGGGGGNCCCTGACTTCATCGTCGACCGGCAGTTGGCCCACTTTGCCAAGGTGGATGCGGCCTACGCCGAAGGAGTGCGCCGGGCTTTGGGCAAATGACCAACGTCCCGGGTTTGTGGTAGCTTCGTGGGATGAACGTCGAACGCGTCGAGCACCTCATCCGGGAATTGTTGGTGGAATTGGGGGAAGATCCTGACCGAGAGGGTCTGCTCCGGACTCCCCAAAGGGTGGCCAAGAGCTGGGAGTTTTTAACCAGGGGGTACCGGCAGGATCCCAGGTCTGTCCTGAACCAGGCCGTCTTCCGGGCCACCGGCCGCAACATGGTGATTGTTCGGAACATTGAAGTATTTTCTTTGTGCGAGCATCACCTGTTGCCCTTCTTTGGGCGCTGTCAGGTGGGCTACATTCCCCAGGGCAAGGTGGTGGGCGTCAGCAAGATCGCCCGGATCGCCGATGTCTTCGCCCGGCGCCTTCAGATCCAAGAACGCCTGACCGAAGAGATTGCCCAGGCCGTCATGGAGGCCACCGGGGCCCTAGGGGTGGGGGNGGTCATGGAAGCGAAGCACCTGTGCATGATGATGCGAGGGGTGGAGAAACAACATTCGTCCATGGTCACCAGCGCCGTCCTGGGGTCATTCCGAACCGACCCGAAGACCCGGGAGGAGTTCCTGGCCTTGATCCGGGGGGAGAGNTCGGTATGACCACCAAGACCAATATCGTTCTCATTGGGATGCCCGGCAGTGGGAAAAGCACCTTGGGTGTTTTGACGGCTAAGGCCCTGGGCCTCGACTTCGTCGACACCGACCTCTTGCTCCAGACCCAGGAGGGGCTCAAACTCGCCGAAATCCTGGCCAGGGATGGGGCCCAGGGCTTCCTGGACCGGGAAAACCGGCTACTGGCCACTCTGTCGGTCACCAAGACCGTCATTGCCACCGGGGGTAGCGCCATCTATCACCGGGAAGGGATGGAGCACCTGAAGACCTTGGGGCCTACGGTCTGGATCGACGTGCCCTTTCGGGAACTGCGCCATCGCCTGGGAGATCTGGCCGCCCGGGGGGNGGTGTTGGCCCCGGGCCAGAACCTCAAGGGTTTGTTCCTCGAGCGTCGTCCCCTCTACGAACGGTGGGCCGACCTTGAACTCCCGTCGGGCAAGGAAGCCCACGAGACCACGGTCGCCCGGTTGGTCGAGCTCCTGCGGAAGAACTAGCCTAGCCCTCCGGGCTCCCGGGGTGCGGGCTCGAGGGGCAACACCAGAGGGTGACCCAGAACAGGGTGGGGAATCACAGCCGCCCGGATTTGAAACACCCTGTGGAGGAGTTCCGGGGTCAGCACCTCACCAGGGGACCCTAGGGCCACGAGGTGGCCCCGGTCCATC
>JGI26470J50227_1000068_pt1 | contig 48515 bp, 23 predicted proteins | sample FreactTroBogLake_FD_50227 | JGI IMG/M metagenome (IMG submission 50227)
CGGCAAATCCGTCCGGATCAGTAACAAATCCAACTCCCGCAAGCGTGTCTGCTGCGGCAGCAGCAGCGCCGACGCCACCCAACGGAGACCTACCTGGAAAACGCCTGTACAATCCATTAAGTCAGCTTTCTAGTTATACATATCAATTAAGTTTATATATGATAACACCTGATGCATACAGTGCATTTTTAGCGAGCGGAAAACAAAGTATAAATGTGATTCCTCAGTCACTGGCGAACAGCCCTTCTATAAACACCGCCGCGCAAACAAATACATTTATAAATTCCAATACGGGTCAACCGATAATCGGCGGCGCCTACCTAATAGCACAGAGCGGGGGAAGCGGTAATCCTGCCAATCGCGCCCCCGGAATTGATTTTGATTATGGTATTGACAATCTATCCTTTGATCATGTAGTGTCTACTAATGGGTCTGGCGCCGCCGCGGTAAACTCTGATATAAAATTTACTATTACAGAACCATATGGTTTCTCGCTTATTGATAAAATAAAAACAGCACAAACTGTTATAAACAACTACAGTTCGGCCATTAATATACCTGACAATCCGACAAAAAGTCTTTTTATTTTGGGTATTAGATTTTTTGGATATCTACCAGATGGAACACTAGCAACTGGCAAAGAAATATTTAATGGTATTCCACTAGATCCTAATGCTGGCGGCGTCGGCGCCCTTTTTGAAACTTATTATGATATTAATATAAACACATTCGGGTTTAAGCTTGGTGCAGGCACCACTACGTATGACATAGAAGCAACTTACCTAGCAAGCTCTACCGGATTCGGTACAAAATACGGATACCTAAACGGTAGTCCCAATTTTACATGTAAAGGTTCGACCGTTGGTGAAGTTTTGAGCGACCTTGCTAGTCAGTTGAACGCAAAACAGCAACAACTAACTAATACCAGTAATGGTCAAAAACCATCACAACAATATCCTATAGCCTACACATTTGAATATCAAGGTAACGCAGCAACCACTGTTGCGAATGCTTCTATGATTAATCCAGCCGATAATAACAAAGCAAAAGCAGCGATGTCTGGTGCAACAAATAGCGCACAATCTAATCCTAAGGCTGAGGTTACCGGAGTTTACAATCCCAACATAAAGACTATTACTTTTGCTTCCCAGCCTATTTTACAGTGCATAGACCAAACAATAACATCCAGTACTTATGTAACAGACGCATTGTCTTCTAATACGACCAACTCAACTAACGGGGATAATACAGTTATACCAAACCCTAACCCTACTTATCCGGTTTGGTATAACTGTAGTGTCCGGGTAGAAAATCCTAGATGGGATAATATTATTCATGATTGGATATTTGATATAGTATATGTTATCCGGGAATATCAAACACCTCTCGTTAACAGTCCAGCTATTAGTACAACTCAACCATATTATGGTCCTTATAAAAGATATCAGTATTGGTATACAGGAAAAAATTCAGAGATTACAGAATATTCACATACTATTAATAATGGATATTTTTTGGCTGCACTAAATCAACCTGGCCCAGACCCTTTAAAGGGTGCACCTAATACTGCTACTACTGCTCCCGCGCAAAGCACGCCCCAATCCAGCACCAACACTCAAGGTAACGGAGCAGAAGCAGTAGCTAGCTACAAAGACAGTTTATACAATCCAGTAGCCTATTCAGACGTTCACGTATCTGTTTTGGGTGATCCAGATTTCCTAATACAAGATACGGCTAATCAAGACAATCATTTTAATACACACTATTCTCCGAATGGATATAGTATTGCACCCAATGGTGGTCAGGTGTTTGTTGAAATAAATTTCAATGAAGCGATAGATTATGATACTACTAGTAACGGGACTGGACTAATGAATCTAAATGACAAAGTATATTTTCAAACATATCCGAATTCGGTGAATATTCTCAAAGATGCTAACGGAAATCCTTTAGTTCAAGGGGTTAGTTACCAAGTAAACACAGTAAAAAATACTTTTTCTGGCGGAAAATTTACTCAATCATTTGAGATGACAGTGAATCCGTTCAACGGGGTTCCAGTAGATTCTAACGCAGCGTCATCTGCATCACAGTCTTCAAATCCAGGTCCATCACCGACTAATGCGAGCAAACAAGCGCCTACTACTGGATTAAAGCCTGCTCCGCAAACTGATGCCCAAAACGGCACAGTAAGCCAACCTCAACCAGCACAACAAAACCCAGCCGAAGCTACAACTTAATAACGAGAAACCAGTATGCCAATTGATACATTTAAACCAAGAGGTCAGATAGCAGCAGACAAACCTGGTAAAGGTGGGTCTGGTGTACAAACTGTACCACTAATAGGCGTAGTTAGAGATAATGTTGACCCGACCCGATCTGGTCGTATTAGAGTATCTTTGGTACAACCTAACAGCTCCAGCAAACCAGAAGACTCTACAAATTGGATTACTGTAAGCTATCTAAGTAGCTTTTTTGGTAAGGTGCAAGCAACTGCGAATAGTGACGGTTACGGTACTTACAAATCTAATTCTAGCTCATACGGACAATGGCAAGCTCCGCCTGACATCGGTACTCAGGTAATCTGCATATTTGTTAATGGTGATAAAAACTACGGGTACTACATCGGTGCTATTCCGGAAGCAGAATCATTACAGATGGTTCCTGCAATCGGATCATCAGATAATATTCTCACTAACGAGGGTGAAGCAAACAGTTATGGAGGCGCAACTCGTCTTCCTGTAACTAATATGAACACTAACGACAAGAAGAAGTCAGATAGTGCAGAATTTTTAAATACTGCTCGCCCGGTTCACAGCTATACCGCTGCAATCATGAATCAACAGGGCATAATTCGTGATCCTATTCGCGGACCTATATCATCCTCTGCATCACGCGAGACTGTATCTCGTGTTGGTTGGGGAGTATCTACTCCGGGCAGACCCATATATACAGGTGGATACGATGATACTACACTACCTGCATCATTGCAACAAGATAATCCGCAAGGACTTCAGGTTGTAGCACGCAGAGGCGGCCACTCAATTGTTATGGATGACGGTGACATTATCGGCCGCGATCAGCTAATTCGAATCAGAACGGCTTTGGGTCATCAGATTCTCATGAGTGATGACGGTCAGACATTGATGATTCTGCACTCTAATGGTCAATCGTATATTGAATTAGGCAAAGAGGGTACCATTGACATGTACTCCACTAACTCAGTGAACATTCGAACACAAGGTGACCTGAACTTACATGCGGATCGTGACGTTAACATTCATGCAATGGAAAATTTAAATATCCAAGCAAAACAAATTCATACCAATTCTGAAGACGACACTATGATGCGTTCGGGCGGCGACTTTAAAACTTCTGCGACCGGTGACATAACTGGATTAGCAGCCGGCGCCATTGCATTTGCTGCGGGCGGCGACGCTTCGTTAGCAGCATCAGGTCAGGCATACTTTAACGGCACCAAAGTAAACCTTAATTCAGGAAAATCAAGCACGACACCTGAGGCAGTGGACAATATTCCACTAAATGCACAAACTGACACCTTATACGATGAAGAAAAAGGATTCCTTGCTGCACCCGGTAAACTACTTACGATTGCCTCAAGGGCACCAGCACATGCGCCATGGGCTAATGCAGGTCAAGGTGTAGATGTGAAAACCAGCCTTAGCGCTTCAGATAATCTTCCCGCAGCACCAACTCCGGCTGCAACAGCCGCAAGCTCTGCTGGCGCAGCGACCGGCGCCACGCCTCCTGCGGTAGCAACAGTAGCGTCAGCGCCTACAAACGCACCTAACATCTCAACTGCACTGGATAAAGGTACTACCAATGCAATGCTTGGTGCAACAGCTACAGCAGCAGCTACCGGGCCGCTAGCAGCAGCGACAAAGCAGGGCGCTGCCGTTGTAGAAACTGCAACCGGAAAAGTAGGAGCAATTGGTTCATTTGCACTCACGCCTTCGTCATTGGCTAGTGCTGGTGTACTTAAACCCGGAGCAGATACCCTTGTAAATGGGCTAGTTAAGAACGGTGTTGATTTGACGAATGCGATGCCGTCTTCTCTCTTTACTGGTGCACCTGGAGCAAAAGATTTAACAAACCTAACCCAAAATATTACTGCACAAACAAATACCGTAATTACCAACATGCAAAAGTCACAAACTGCATTAGGAGCAGCCGGCGTTCTAACCGGAGCAGAATCTCCGGCAACGGTTGCTGGTTTAGTCCAGTCCGCGACAACGAACGGAGTAGAGGCCACAACTGATGCTGTAAAACAAGTGAGCGGTGTAGCAGGCGCAGCATTGGGCAACATTACGGGAGCACTACAGTCTATTGGATCTGGTATAGCAGCAGCAGGTTTGGCTACTTCCTTAGGTGGATTGGGCGGCATTTCAAATGCATTAACTGCGATGGGTAAAATTCCATCCTTGGCTGGTTTAATAGACCAAGCTAAAGGTATTGCAGGTTCAGCGTTCGATGCGATCAAGAATTCATTTAAACCTCTTAAACCAAATGTCCCACAGAATCTCACACAAATTGCAAAAGATAATGCTGCTACTGCTGCTGGATTGTCAGAGCAAACTGGTCAACTAAGCACTACGGTAAGTTCGGATGCCTCTAGCATCTTTGGCTCAAACGGTATTAGTGCAAACTTTACTACGTTGACTGGATCGCTTGCAGGCGCGGCCGGCGCACTAACGTCATTGACTAAAATTGCAGGTTCAGTCAACGGAGCAGTAGGCTCTATCAACAATTCAGTGGGCGGAATAACTGGTTCTATCGCGGCCGTATCTACTCTCGCAAGCAAAGCCACAAATATCGTTAACGCTGCAACTAGTTCATATGGTTCTGTCACAACTACTATCGGCGGCGTAACCGGTGTATCTAGTACGACGGCTACAGTTACACTATCTTCAGTTACTAGCAATCCTCTTAATCCTACTTCAAGCGGAGTGCAAACGGCCGTAAACTCAGTAAGCGCAATTGCGGGCGCCGGAGCAACTATAGCTAGCGGAGGCATAGGCGGACTATCTACAGCAGCCTCGATTGTTCAGCAAGGTTCAGCAGCATCGACCTCATCTACTATAGCTAGCGGGTTAAGCAATTTACCTGGAGGAATAAGTGCAGTGTCATCGGTATTCAATAATGCTAAAAATGCAGTAAATGCAATTCCGGGTGTAGGACAGTTGACTGGTGCAATCAATGCTGCTACGGCAAGTGTGATGGGAGGATTAAATCTTTCTCCTATTAGTTTACCTAATAGTCTAAACAGTTTAACCAGCTTAGCATCTTCAGGGCTATCAGTTGGTGCAGCAGCGGACCTACAATCGGCAATCGCTGCGTTGTCGTCAGGACCAAGCGGCATCAAGTTGCCTGTTATAGGTTTCAACACCACAGACAGAACAAGTATAACCTCACAAATTACTAACGTATTAGGTGATCCTGGCATACCGATGCCAAATTTAGTTGGTGGAATTCCTAGTAGTGCAGTAAATGACGCACAGTCACTCGTTGATCAAGGAAATAAGTTATATGACGTAATTGATCAATTGGATGCGTACAATAAAAAAGCAGAGGCTGCGAGAAAGGCATACGAGTCTGCTCGACAAACCCTTCCGGCCGGCGATCCACAATTAGCGGTTCTGCTTGCTCAGTGGAATAGTGTAATTAATGATCCAACATATTTGGCGTTGCTACAAGAGGGTGATGGAACAGCAGCAGCGGTGTCTGACCAAACAAGCAACACCGCTTCTGCACCTACTGGTCTTCCTAACCCACCTTCTACTATCAACACAGGAATTCCTCTTTCTACTGCAGGACTGAAAAGCACAGTTCAGGGCATAGTATCTACAATTACAGGGGCTGGCACGTCATTAATTAATCTAGCACAAACAACACCTGTAACAGTATCTACTACTCCTATAACTCAAACAGCTACCGCAATCAAAGCATTGCAACTCTCGACTGCAAATAACATTGCGTCTCTGAACAATTCACTTGATGGTATTACGGGACCAACAAATAATGCATAATACAGGGGCTAAATAGAAGTATGGCACAGTATATTGGATTTAGCACGATTGATGCATGTCTACCAAAGACCACAAATGTCCTAAATGGGCCTGATGGTGGTCCTGGCGGAACAGTAACTTCTTTAGTAATCGGCAAGAAGTTCCGTATGGTAGATGTTCAATTAGTTATAAGAGATTTCATAAATGCACTAAACATACCGTACGGTCAAAAAGTAGGACAGCCACAGTACGGTACCTTTCTCTGGGATTTTGTTTTTGAACCTAACACGACGGACACACAAGTTCAATTGCAAAACGAAATCAGACGTATAGCATCATTGGATCCAAGACTTTCCTTAGGGTATGTCAACGTATACCCGCAATTAAATGGTATTCTAGTAGAAGTTGAAATTGCAGTCGTGCCGTTCAATCAGCCGTCGGTGTTGAACGTATTCTTTAATACACAGACAGGTATAGCTGCCATACAATAACAAATCCACCTTTTTGGTAATGATAAATATATCTATATCAAAAAGAGTGTACACATGGCAACAAGTTCAAGACAGTCAGCGTTATTTGGATTAAATGATTGGAAAACCATTTATCAAACCTTCCAACAAGCGGACTTTCGCAGTTACGACTATGAAACTCTGCGCAAAAGTTTCATTGACTACTTGCAACTATACTACCCTGAAACGTTCAATGATTATACTGAATCGTCTGAATATATTGCATTACTCGATGTTATCGCGTTTATGGGACAAGGGCTTGCTTTCCGTGATGATCTAAACACTCGTGAAAACTTCATTGATACTGCCGAGCGCCGCGACTCTGTTATTAAACTAGCTAACCTAGTAAGCTACACACCAAAGCGCAACATTGCAGGTCAGGGTTGGCTGAAAGTCTCAAGTCTTTCTACTACACAAAACATTACCGACATTAATGGAACAAATCTAAGTAATATTCCTATACTATGGAATGACCCAGCTAATCCGAATTGGTTGGAACAGATGAATACAATCTGGAACGCCGCACTTGTTTCAACACAACGTATCGGTAAGCCAGGTAATATTGCAGACTTGCTAGGAGTTACTACGAGTGAGTACGCTATTCAAATTCCTCCTACTGTTCTACCGATCGTACCATTCACGTCAACTATTGACGGTGTAACTATGAATTTTGAACTATGCAGTGTCACTTCGTTAAATGAGGATTACATATATGAGATTCCACCTGCACCGTCCGGCAAATTCAATATGGTATATCGAAATGATACACTGGGCTTCGGATCACCTGCAACTGGATTTTTCTTCTATTTCAAGCAAGGCACGCTACAGAACTATGACTTCACTTTGCAGCAGCAGATTTCAAATCAAATAATTCCAATTGGCGCAATTCAAGGGGTCAATAATACCGACACTTGGTTGTACCAAATTAATTCTGATGGAACTACAACACCATGGATTCAAGTGGAAAACATCTATGCTGATGCATATCTACAAACGACTACATCAAACAAAACAATCTTTTCTGTGAACTCCGGCTTCAACGATCAAGTATCCTACATTTTCGGTGACGGCGTATTTTCTAAGATTCCAGTAGGAACGTATAGATCATATGTTCGTGCAGGTAATGCGCTGACCTACACAATCTCTCCTAGTGAAATGAATGGTATTTCGGTTTCGTTCACGTATATTGACAGTACAGGGAAGGCACAAACACTGACTATAGGGTTGACGCTTCCTCAGACGGTTTCTACTGCACAGGCTCGTGAGTCACTGGCTGACATTAAGCAACGTGCACCAACTCGTTACTATACACAAAATAGAATGGTTAATGGTGAAGATTATAATAACTTCCCATATACGCTTTACAGTTCTATAATTAAATCAAAATCTATTAATAGAGCATCTGTTGGTGTATCTAAAAATCTAGATTTACTCGATCCTACTGGAAAGTATTCAAGTACCAATTCATTTGGTAGTGACGGTGGACTATATCAAACTACAGTGGACGGTGTACTGACGTTAACGATCAATAGTACGAATGATATTATTGCGTTCTTTAGTGACACACTATCTTCGGTATTATCACTAAACAGAGCTAACCAGTATTATATTCAAAATTATACTAGATATCCAGTAGTAGCTCCTACTCCAACTAGTGATAACTTAGTTTACTGGAATACAAGTTCAGTCGATTCTGGATCGGAAACTGGATACTTTTATACCAAAGCCGGTAGCCAACTTAATCCTATATCCATTGGTACTTATGGAAGCACTAATGGAATCATGTACATTACTACTGGCGCTATATGTAAATTCCAAGCGCCGACTGGTTATTATTTTGACATTAATAATCGTTTGGTTGCAGGTATACCGGGCGCGACAGACTCGACTTATATTTGGTCTACTGTACTAAATGTAGTAGGCGATGGGTCAAATAACGGTGCTGGCACGTTTGCAAACGGAGTTGGTCCGGTTAGCATTAATGGTTATGTACCAGACGGCGTTACCGTCAGTGAAGTGATCCCGGTATTTGGTAATGCACTGTCCACAGCAATCATTCAAGAATGTATATTTAAAATGGAGTTGCAGCAAGATTTTACTCTGGTGTTTAACAACGCTCTACAGATAAATCAAGATCGTTGGTCAGTAAGCACTGCCGGCGATCCAAATTATTTCGTAAAATTCACCAGTCAAGGTGGCAATAGATACATAGTTACATACAAATCATTAACATACTATTTTGGTTCAGTTGCAGATACTAGATTTACTTTCTCAAAAGACGGAATCGTGTATGACCCTTATTCAGGTAAACTTATACAAGACTTTGTAAACGTGCTGTCAGTAAACAGTCAATTTAACTCTACTACCGCATTGGGTAGAGACTACAAAATAAACATTGTGGGACAAACGACTCAAACTGACGGTTATGTAAACGATTTCCAAATAGAAGTTGCTGCAACTGACGTTAACAACAAACAATTAATATTAAATCCAGACTTCTTTAATGAAATTACTGGATATGTTAACGGATCTTCAAACACTGGTGTGTACGCTTTCTTTGAAACGGTACAAGATCCAATCAATCTAACAAGACAATATCTTATACCATCAAGTTCTGTAGTATACCAGTATCCAACAGTTACTAACATCGAAGTAGTAAAGTACGATTATCCTTTAGGTCAACTATTTTATGCGTATTCAGAAGGTAACTTTTATACTAGTGTTCAAGATCAAACAGTGACCACACCCTCATATATTTTGGTTGTTCAGAACCAATATTCTGTGTTGTTTGGTAGACAAGGGCTGTCCTTCCAATATAGACACAACTCAAATGATACCAATCGTATAGATCCTATCACGACCAATATTATTGATTTGTACGTCGTTCCTCAGGCATACTATACTGCATATACCAATTGGATTACTGATACCACAAATACTGTTCCTGAACCCACAGTACCTACTATAACTGAACTTACCCAAGAATACGGTAAAGTTCAAGATTATAAAATGCTATCGGATTCTGTGATTGTAAATAGTGTTGTCTTTAAACCGCTCTTCGGTCCTAAAGCAGATGAGAACTTACGTGGAACAATTAAGGTTATTAAAACAAGTAATACCAATGCAAGTGACAGTGAAATTAGAAGTGCTGTACTAGCTGCTATGAATAATTACTTTAGCATCAATAATTGGAATTTCGGAGATACTTTCTATTTCTCAGAATTAAGTGCGTATCTTCATGCGCAATGCGGAGATTTAATTAGTTCTGCGGTACTCGTATCTAATGACCCAACACAACCGTTCGGCACACTGTATGAAATCAAGTGTCTACCGTATGAAATCTTCGTATCCGCCGCCACCGCAAATGACGTACTAGTAGTTCCGGCCCTCACACCCGCCGAATTACAGTATTGATAAATACACTTGACTAGCAGTAGTCTGCTATGTGCAGTAAAAACAAAGTAGAGAACCATTATAATGGCCCGAATTCGGACAATAACTTTTCTTCCTGAGATTTTTCAAACCTCAACTAACGCGGAATTTTTGTCAGCGACCCTAGATCAGATCGTAAATCCACCGAATACGATGAAGATTCAAGGCTATGTAGGTAGCAAGTTTGGATATGGTGTAAATGCAACTGACAATTATGTAGTTGAACCAACAAAAACTCGGGTGAACTATCAGTTAGATCCGGGTGTAGTTTTTACTAAGCCAAACGAATCTGTAGCAAACGACTTTATCTCGTATCCAGGCATCATCGACTCTATTGCAATGCAAGATAGTATTACGGATAACAACAGTCGTCTATTCAAAAGTCAGTTTTATTCATGGGACTCCTTCACTAACCTCGACAAGCTCATTAACTTTAATGAATATTACTGGTTGCCAGTCGGGCCGCCGGCTGTTACTATCTCAGCAGCAACCGTGTACTCTACTGAAAATTATGCAGTCACATCACTACCTAATGGATATGAAATTGCTCTAGTCGGACAACCTATCGGTAGCATCAATCCTACACTTGGATTGATCCGCGGAGGAACCTATACTTTTGCTGTAAATCAATCGTCTCAGTTTTGGATTCAGACGGATCCGGGTACCTCAGGATATTCGCCATTCCAATCGAATCTTACTACTAGACAAGTATACGGAGTAGACAACAATGGCGCAAGTCAAGGTGTTGTTACGTTTACTGTTCCGCAAAAAAATGCACAAGATCAATATATTTTTCCAGGTAACAACACTGTCGATCTAGTCAGCACTAAATTGTTTGACCAAGTAAATGGAGCAGTTTTAAAGACATTTACTGACACGGATGGCGTAACATATCAAGGACTTAATGACATTGATGGCGTGACTGCGCTTGAAGGGTTACGCATCATGTTCTATTATGATGGTATTCCGGCAGAGAAGGGAAACACAGAGACCTTCTTGAGCGAGACACCGCTGGACATCAATAGTGATGTTCTCGTCGCACCAATCGTTATAAATGTAACTAGCTGTGATGCTTCTGCGTTTACTACAGATAGTACCTCTCAATTAGTAGTCGGTCAAACTGTAACCTTTAACAACCCAACATTCGGTGGAGTTACTGCAGGGGAAGTCTATTATGTTCATAGTATTCCTACTTCAGGTACATTTACTATCGCGTTGACTCTAGATGCTTCGTCTCCGTTAACTTTGGTTCCTGGATCAGGTACTATGGTTGCCAATATCAATCAGGGTCTATATGAAGAAAGTGTCGCATCAACGGTGTTTGAATACTATTACTTGATTGAATACATCGGTGATCCAAAGAACCCAACTATTCGTTTAGTTCCAGATGGTACTATTCCTGTAAATCAAACAATTACTCCATTATATGGTACTCAATGGAACAATATACCATTTTATCGTTCACCTACCGGAGTAATTAATCCAATTCCTGTTATCACTGCTCCGTTAGATGTTCTATATTATCAAGACGGTACATCTGCTGATTCTGTCGGCGTGATTAAAATCATTGACAGCAATACTACAAATACTATTAATGTTGTGACTGAAATCTTGGGTAACCCTAATTATACGTCATCTAGTGGAGTAGTATTTACTAATGGATTGAAAGTTAACTTTCAAGGTGACATTATTCCTACAAGTTATTTACAGGGACAATACTATGTACAGGGTGTAGGAACTGCAATTGAGTTAGTTCCAGTAAGCTCTCTAGTCTGTACTGAAGATTTTACACATGGTAATTACATTCCATATGATTCTACACCATATGACATTAGCAATTACGATTCGGACCTTTTTATTCCAACAGATAAAGACTATATTACTATTGCTAGAAACGCAATCAATAAAAATGCTTGGTCCAGAAGCAATCGTTGGTTCCACATCGATGTCATCAACGCAACTGCAAAATACAATAACGACCCTAATATCGCAACTACTTACGCGACACAAGCAAACAAAGCAGTCCGCCCTATAATCGAGTTTTATCCTAATCTAAAATTATACAATTCGGGTTCTGTAGGCGCCGCAGGAATCGATTTTATCGATACCCATAACACTGATGCATTGTCAACAGTAGCAGGATCTTACAATTATTACCCAGATACAGAAGTACTTACTACAGCATCGGCGTCGGTTGTAGGAGTAACCGCCGCAACATCAACTACCTTTAGTGTAGACGCTGCTAACGTTTCGGGTACATTCCAAATTGGAATGTATGTTGCAGATTCTTCAAGCATTCTTCCTAATAATACACAAATTACCGACATTACTGGTACTACTACGCTAACTGTAACAGTTTCATGGCCCGGCGCAAAAAACATATCCTCTGCTTCAAACTTGTCTATTGTGGGTTCAGACACTACTTTAGATAACTATGCTTTGTTTCCGGAAGCAAGAATCGTATTTGCTGCTGACTCTAGCTCTACTGTAAGAAACAAAATCTATGTCGTAAACTTCTCGGTAATTGATCCTAATACTAGACCTGTAATTACACTCACGGTAGCAGAAGACGGAAATATTGTCCCTGATGAACAATTAGCAATTAAGCGTGGTTATTATCACCAAGGCACTAGTTACTATTATGATGGTATAAAGTGGATACAGGCACAACAAAAGGTTACGGTTAACCAACCACCGCTGTTTGACGTTTTTGATGCCAACGGTATTTCTTTTGGGGATTCTTCGGTCTATCAAAGTACTTCGTTCAAGGGGTGTAAACTTTTCGCATACAGTGTTGGTAGCGGAGTCAATGACCCTATATTAGGCTTTCCAATCGCATATTCTGGTATAGATAACGTAGGGGATATTAGTTTCGACGTATCACTGAATTTGGATACATTTAATTATGTGTCTGGATATAATCCTATTAATCAAAAGGTAAATACTGGCTACGTATATAATTATACATCAGGTACATCATATGTAAGACAGCTTGGTTGGCAAACCGCAATTGCTGATAGCACGCAATATCAATTATTCAGTTTTGACTTTGATCCTACAAATCCAACATTAAGTTTCCAGTGTGACGTTGCAGCATTGCCTGCTTTAGCAACGGGAGAAACTGGTTGGCCGAGAGTTAAGGTATACATCAACAATGTATATCAAGCACCAACATCATATGCTACGGTAGTTGGTACCAATACTACCACAATTACATTTAACAGTAGCAGTTCACTACCAACAACTAGCACGGTAGTTCAAGTATTAGTATTGAGTGATCAAGTAAGCCAAATCGGTTACTACGACATTCCTATTAATTTAAATAATAATCCATTAAATGCTGATTTAACTACAGCCAATGTTGGTGATATCCGTGCACAGTATAGAGACATTTTTATTAATTCACCAAACACGACAGGTGAAATTTTCGGCGCAAATAATTTTAGAGATTGCGGTAACTTAGTACCATATGGTACAGAGATAATTCAAAACTCTGCGTCATTAGTACTGCCGGGAACCTTTTTCCGAAACACGCAGCACAACTTGTTTGACGCATTGATGTTTAACAGCCGTGAATATATAAAGTATAAACAATTACTAGTATATACGGTACAAAACACAGATTACGTTCAGCGATACACTCCGTCGCAAATTCTGGATAGCGCACTAGACCAGATTACTGCTGCAAAGAGCGAAATCAACGCATTCTTTTGGTCGGACATGTTACCGTCAAAGGCTCCGTACCGCACCAACACGTACACGTTCAATAATCAACTGGATACTTCTGTTTATCCATTAAGCAATGTTTATAATTTTGAAACTGCTAACTATAGCGGCGTTCTTGTTTATGTGTTGAGAACAGTCGCTGGTGTAGTAGTTGAACGACAACTTACTAGTGGCATAGATTATATAATAAGTCCGGATGCCCCTTCGCTCACTATCATTAGCCCGCTTGGTGATGGCGATAAGGTCATCATTAAAGAATACAACCAAACATACGGCTCATATATTCCTAATACACCAACTAAGTTGGGACTATATCCTGCATTTTATCCAGAAGTAGTTTTGGATTCAGATTACACAGTTCCTACTTACTTCATCAAAGGACATGACGGATCGTTCACTAAGTTATACGGTGACTATGACGAAACATTAGGAGTATTGATTGATTTCAGAGACCAGGCTCTGCTTGAGTTTGAACTAAGAATTTACAATAATTTAAAATTAAGCACAACTGTTCCTATCGAGCGATACGAAGTTGTACCTGGTTACTTCAGAAGTTCTACATCAACATATTCATGGAATGAATTTATACAGATGTACGAACCTACGTTCTTGAACTGGATTGGTCAAAATCGTCTCGATTATAAGTCCCAGTACTATCAAAAGAACAACGAGTTCAGTTATAACTATACAAATTCAGGTAATAAACTAGACCAAGCTGCTATTCAGCAAGGTTATTGGAGAGGGGTCTATGAATATTTCTATGACACAACTACTCCAAACGAAACTCCATGGGAGATGTTAGGATTTGCTAATGAACCAACCTGGTGGGCTGATCGTTACGGACCTACTCCTTATACGAGCGATAACGGTATTCTATGGGGTGATTTAGAAGCTGGTTATATTTGGAATAACGGTAATCCCTACACCGTACCTGAGTTAGCACGTCCTGGACTATCTAAAATTATTCCGGTTGACTCCAACGGCGATTTGTTGTCTCCGCTAATCGCAATTGTAGGCAACTATAATCCAAGTACGTTCCAAAAAGATTGGGTAGTAGGAGATGATGCACCTGTGGAGTTGAGCTATCGACGTAGTTCAACTTGGCCATTTGATTTAATGAGACTATTTGCACTGACTAGACCAGCTGAATTTTTCAATTTGGCCGTCGACCTTGACAATTACAAATACAATGCTGAATTTAATCAATATTTGGTTAATGACAGAAGCCATTTAGTTCCTGCAAATATTGAAATTTATGGTAATGGTACTGCAAAAACCAGCTACATTAACTGGATTGTAGATTATGAAAAGCAACAAGGGGTTGACGCAACTACTAACATTACAACCCTTTTGAATAACCTTGATGTTCGTCTGGTTTATCGTCTTGCTGGATACAGTGACAAAACATTGCTTCAATTCTATGTGGAAAAGGGTTCGCCTAATAGCAATAACGCAACACTATTGATTCCTAACGAAAGTTATTCAGTGTTGTTATATGACAATCAGCCCTTCGATCAGATTATGTTCAGTGGCGTGGTCATTCAGAAAAATCAAGGCTATTGGACTGTATACGGTAATTCACAAACATTTGCATACTTTAAAACACTAAAACCTATCAATAACGGTACATACGGTAGTGTTGACGTTTTAGGTACTACAGTTAAGTATGCTAAAAACTATACTGATCAAGTAGTTCTTGTTCCATACGGTACCAAATTCTACAGCACTCAGGGAGTAGTTCAATTCCTAATGAGCTATGGTGCCGAACTTGAAAGCCAGGGCATGTTGTTCAATGAAGTTGAACAAGGAATTGAAGTCACTTGGGCACAGATGGCAGCAGAATTCTTGTATTGGTCAATGTCCGGATGGGAAGTAGGAAGTCTGATAACACTAAATCCGTCTGCTACTGCAATAAACATTGATAGACCAAGCGCGATAGTTCAGCCGCTTACGGTTCAGCAAACTAACTTTATACTAAATCAAAATCTCTATCCGATACAACTAAATGATCTTTGCGTTGAACGTGACGATACATTATTCCATGCGCACACCTTGAATCAGGGTGATTCTATGTCTTATGCTCAATTTAACGTAAGTAATTTCGAGCATGGTATCGTATTCGATAATGTCACTTTGTTTAATGATATTATCTATAATCTAACTACTGGACTAAGACAAAACCGCATCTACGCTCGCGGGGTCAAGACTGCTGATTGGAACGGAACCGTAAACGCCTGGGGCTTCATTTTAAATCAAGACAACGTATTAGAATGGAATGGTAATCTAAAGTATACTAAAGGTGTTATCGTACAATATAAGAATAAGTATTGGACTGCACTTAAAGTAATAGAACCATCCGCGACATTCAACGAGCAAGATTGGAAGCTCGTGAATTACAATGACATTCAAAAAGGAATGTTATCAAACGCTTCTACTCGTGCATACGAAAGCACACTATACTATGATGTTTACCAAGCAAATCTTGAACAAGATGCCGACTTGCTTGCGTTCTCACTTATTGGATATAGACCACGCGACTATCTTGCTCTGGTAGACCTTACAGATTCTACTCAAGTTCAAGTCTATCAAAATTTGATCAAGAACAAGGGAACCCGCAATGCAGTAGATGCATTCCAAGGTGCTACTTTCCCACAAGGTAGTATATCTTATGATTTCTACGAAAACTGGTCTATTTTAACTAAACAATATGGTGGAGTGCTGAATGAAAACTTCGTTGACTTCAGAATAAACCAAACAAATCTTATGGGTAATCCATCAATTGTTAGTTTGACAAATGGAGTATACACGGTTGGTTCAGACCAAGAAGTTCCACTATACAATTTATTCAATTATAACACACCACCAGCATCACCGAATGTATTGTCAACACTAGACACTACGGTTAATTCACAACTGTACCCATCCGCCGGATACATCAACGTAAATGATGTTAAGATGTCATCATATTTCTTCTCTGGATTGCCTTCTGCGGTTGACAGTACCGGTGCAGTTGTTCCTATTAATAATTTCTACGTAGGTGAATATTTTTGGTTAGCTAACTTTAAAAATAAATGGGACGTATTTAGATGGACCAATATTGGTCAAGTAATTCAAGTTAGAAATAATACTAACGGAACAGCAACCATAACGTTCAGTTCTCCGCATTCTCTCAATAAGCTAGATCCGATGGCCATCATTAACTTCGCGCAGAATGTTGATGGATATTATATAGTCGCTGATGTTCTAAATCTTTATGAAGTTGTAATAAATCTATCTGCACTAAATGCAAATCAAAATTCAATTCAAGGCAGAGGGTTAGCCTTTGGGTTCGTGTCGCAACGAGTAGCATCACCTGCAGGAATAATTCCGTTAGCATCTGCTGAAAACGAATTTATCAAAAACACTGTTTGGGTAGACGAAAACACTGACGGCAACTGGGCAGTCTATCGCAAGAGTTTAAATTATGCTTATCAGAACCAATTTGAACAGGCCGATGGCGGCACATTTGGTTCTGCTGTCGCATATACATCTGATATGGGTTACCTGATAGGTGATTCCGGCACAGGGATTTTGTATAGATACATATACGACAGTTTAGCTCAAGCGTACCTTCTGAAGGAAAACAAGACCGGCGGAACATCGTTTGGTTCAACAATAAAGTACGCCCAAAATCTATATGCAGTATCTCAACCTTCTGGCGTATCGCCAGCAGTAACGTTGTACACCTTAAATCATACGGTTGTTACTGATCGTATGTTAACATACCAAACCATAGCCGCGCCCGGAGGAGTAACCGACTGGGGCAGTGCATTAGCTATTTCGGGTGACACTAATTGGCTTTACATCTCTGATGCGCAAAACAACAATGTATATGTATATCGCAAGCAAAATATTCCTCTAATTGCAGGATACTTTGTGACCGGTGAAACATATGTTATCACGTCATTGGGTAGTACAGACTTCACTGCTATCGGTGCAGTAGACAACAAAGTAGGTATTACTTTTGTTGCAACTGGCGCCGGCGCCGGCACCGGTACTGCGACCCAGATTACATACAAGCAATCCACTATCATAAGCGGGTCATCTTTGTTCAGTCTAGGGGCCGGTGACGGATTCGGGACTGCGCTTGCAACATCATATGACGGTAGCACTCTAGCGGTAACCGCACCGTTTATCGACTATAGCCCAACGATAACAAATTGGGGTACAACATTTGTGCTACAACGCACGATGCAAAATTTTGAAGCAAAACAAAATTCGCTCCCTGAGCAGACAACTTCTTTCTCATTGTCTTGGACTCCAGCTGCTGGCGCCACTATAACAGCAAGTGCAACCTCTTCGGTAACAAATAGAATTACTTGCAGCGGATCAATGACTGGATTCCAAATCAATCAACCAGTAGTATTTGCAGGTAGCAATTTTGGTTCAAGCAATGTTTCACCTAATCAAGTCTACTACATTCACGGTATTTCGGGTAGCGAAATATCAATAAAAACATCACGATCAAGCACCACTCCTGTAAATCTAACTACTGCGGCTGGTCTATCGTTCTCTGTTTATGTACAAGTTGATCCTCTTTATGTGTATCTCAACGGTAAATTGGTTACTGATGACAATTACGCAGTAATTGGTACATCGTTTATCTATTACAGTTCATTGATTGCAGGTGACATTTTAACTGTGAGCGACAATCAATACTTCCCTGCGCAACAAATCAATTCTGATTATATTGACAGAACAGATATTGAATTTGGTTATGCGGTTGATATGTACAAAACCGGGTCAACACTTCTAATTGGTTCACCGTACGAAGTTGATGCAAATGATGTCGAAGGTGCAGTATACTCTTATGTTAACGGTGGCGCCGAATATGGCGTAGTGATCGGAACGAATGAATGTAACGTAACTACCAACCGCACGTTGTTGATCAATGGATTCGCAGTAAATCTCTCTGCTGGAAACGCACAATCAGTTGCGAACACGATCAATTCTAGTAAGATTATCAATGTACAAGCAGCAGCGACTAGTGATAATAAATTGATTATTCAAGTAATCAATCAAAATATCGCTCAGATTAATCAAAAGTTAACTGTGTATGCATATGATAGTGGTACTACGCTTTCTGAACTCGGTATAAACCTGTACACTAAAACTCAGATTATTCAGTCTCCTCACGAGCAAGGTGCATCTAGATTCGGGTCTGCAATCAAGATCAATGAATTCGATAGCGTTATAATTTCGGCTCCGGTAGGAACACGATATGAAGGCACCTTCTTTGACTTTACTGATGACGAGAATTTAGACAATGATACGGTCTTCGATAACAATGCAACTCAATTCGTAGATTCCTACGTTAATGCAGGCGCAGTTTACATGTTCGACTATATTGGTCTATACAATGAGAGTCTAGCAAATCCGGGCGCATACGTATATGCACAGAGCGTAAACAGCAAAAACATTCCATATGGTCAACAGCCTCTTTATGGAACAGCGATTGATTTTAATGAAAATGTCGTAGTTGTAGGTAGTCCTAATTTCTATCCAGTAGCCGTTGGCGGACAAGTAGTAGTTTACAACAATGCAACTGGTGTTTCTGACTGGTCAGTATACAGAAATTCTGCACCTATCGTTGATATCAGTAAAATTCAAAATACTCAAATTTTCAGTGCTTCTACTAATCAAACGCTAATCAATTTGGATTATATGGATCCTTTACAAGGTAAACTGCTGGGCGCAGCAAGAGAAAACCTAGACTTTGTTTCTGGAACTGATCCGGCACGATATAACAGTGATCTATCAACCATCATCGGTTCGGTCTGGGGTGCAGAGCACGTTGGTCAACTATGGTTCAACACAAACAATGTTCGTTGGATGAATTATCATCAGAATGATAATGTTTATAATAGCAAATATTGGGGTGCAGTATTTCCGGGCTCAGATGTTGCAGTTTACACTTGGGTAGCAAGCTTTGTTCCGCCCAATTCATATCCAGGCCCCGGCGCAGTTTATAACCCTAATCTATATGTAGTGAGCACGGTATTAAATGCATCAAATAATGCAGTCCCTGTATATTACTTCTGGGTTAGCAATACTAATATAATATTTGAACAGACCGGTAAAACATTATCCGATTCGGTTGTTGCATCTTATATTTCAAATCCAAAAGGATCCGGTATTGCATATATGGCACCGCTGCTACCTAATACATTTGCATTATATAACTCAGTAGATTACTTTAATGCGAATGACAGTGTTTTCCATATTGGATTTGCAAATGGAACAACAGATGACGTTGCTCACCAAGAGTACGCATTGATTCGTGAGAATTATCAGGATGACTTCTTGCCAGGTCTACCTCACGGCGGAACTTCGGCGCACACATTAGCAATTCAAGGCGGATATACTATTTCTGAAACAGACGTACCGTATTCATTGTACGCAAAACTTCTAGACTCTTTGGCAGGCTGCGACGGCGCAGGAGCAGTTGTCCCTAACCCATGGTTACCACTAGCTGTTCAGTCGGGAATTCGAAGCCGCCCAAACCAAAGTTTCTTCTATGATAGATACCTTGCAATTAACAACTACTTGACGTATGCAAATACTGTTCTAGCACAATATCCTATTGCAGAAATTAGACCAGACGCAACATTCTTGTTCCAATCCGGTACATACTTCAATACTGCTGATTATTGGTCATACGTCAATTGGTGGGCAACAGGATATAGCGATAGCACCAAATCTTCGCTTCAAGTGCCAAACTATGCAGATTTGGCAGCGTTAAATGTTGCAGTCAACACTATCGTAACAGTAGAACAAAACGGCGCAGGTAAGTTTGAAGTATATCGATATGATGGTTACGGTGTTTGGACACGTATCGGTCTTCAAAACGGTACTATTGCATTCGATACTAGCCTCTGGGATTACTCCTCAGCTAAGATTGGTTATGGTGATAATTTCTTTGATACAACACCTTATGATCAATATCCAAGCGAAGAAACTCGATATATCGTCCGCGCATTAACTGAGCAAATTTATATCAGCGACTTGCTAATATATCGAAACACGAGCCTAATTCTGTTGTTCGACTACATCCAGAGCGAGACTACTCAATCTCAAAATTTCTTGCCTTGGTTGAATAAGACGTCCTTGGCTGATGTATCGCATACTATTCGTGAGCTAATACCATATGAAGTTTATCAAACAGATAATACTGCATTCCTGTCAGGATACATCAATGAAGTAAAACCTTATCACGTTGTAATCAAGGATTTCGTGTTTAAATATACCGGAACTGACGTATATCAAGGTAACATCACAGACTTTGACCTGCCTGCAACTTACAATTCGTCGTACCAGCAGTATATTTCACCTCAGTTAGTGTATAGTAATCCTAACAGTCAGTATGAATATCTTCCTACTGACAGCATTTGGTCTACGGCTCCGTATACACAATGGTTCCAAAATCACGGTGTATCTATTACAGGTCAACCAAACTATAACATCACAGTAACTACTTCCTATGTGAGCACAAGCTCAACCTACATCGTAGTTGACAATGCACACGGTTTCCCAATTAACGGTACCATTAATATCGGAAATGAAATCATCGGATATTCATTTGTAGATAGAGCATTGAATGTACTAAGTGGATTGGTTAGAGGTGTAAACGGAACTCCTATTGAAAATCATATAACCGGCGCCCAAATTTATATTGATTTACCAGCTGCATTGGTACTATTCGGAGGCCGCGGCTACGTTGAACCACCTAAGGTTACTGCATATATCGATACAAGTATATATCCTGCACCGAAAACTCCGGCAGTTCTAGAAGCAGTAATGAACCTCGATTCTGTGTTACAGATCAATGTAATTGATCCTGGCGAAGGATACGCAGTTCTTCCTGAAATTGTTATTGATCCGGCAGAAGTAATTGCGTTTGACAATACCGCAGTTAACGGAACGTTTCACACTATTAGACTTTATGCTCCTAATCTACAGACTGGTGACGCCGTTCTATATAAATCCGGAATAACAGCATCAGTGGGTGCATTGGCAAACAATCAATGGTACTACATTAATGTATTAGAGACAGTTCCTACAGCTATCATTGCTCTCTACACAACCTATAGTGATGCGATAAATGATAAAGCTAGAGTTAAAATTTACCCAATTGGAATTGGAAGTGATATGACTCTAAGTTCAGGCGCGAGAGCATCCGCTATCACGACGGCATTGCCGATTAGAGAAAACAATACTACAATACGTTTTGACAGAACTACATATGGTTCTCAGGTACAAGATTGGGAGGCTGGCGCATATTACGGATCGTTCTTTGCTGGTACGCTAGACAACAGTAGCACAACTTCAAGCTCATCCATTGGATTAGAAAGCACTGAACCACCAATCGACAGTATTTTGGCTAGTGCCCAAGGCGCAGTATTTGAAATTACCGACATAAGCAACGATCAGCAGCTTACCTGGTCTTCATTTATAAGATATGTATCCGGAACAACAGCAAGCAATCATTCTATTACTCTGATTCCACAAGATAACGGAGGAGGACAACCAAACGCATCTGGTACTACCATCGGTTTCTATATTGGTATGCCGGTCAAATTCCAGTCGACCTTGTCGTTTGGTGGACTAGTGTCCAATCAAATATACTATGTGAATACTATTCTTAGTGAAACTGAATTTACAGTGTCAACTACCGTCGGTGGTCCAATATTTGGTGTAACTGACTCTGTGGTAGGTGTCTACACAATGGAATGTTTTGTTGGTGAGGTAACTAATACTGCGGTAATGTCTATTAATTATCCTGGCATTCTACAAGTTACTGCCACCACAGCAACAACTAATGCATTGACTGTTCCAACTAGTTTGGTTGGTACCGGTGGAACTTTAGGTTTCTATACCAACTTACCGGTCTTCTTCACTGAAGATGTATTCGGTGGAATTGTAGCTAATAAAACATACTACGTTACAAGTGTGATAGATAATCAAACATTTACTATGTCTGCGACTACCAATCCAGTATCTACCACTGCATATTCTGTCGATGGTTCTACCGATAGAGTCGCAGTAAATGATGGCACTAACTTTAACATCAATGATATTGTGGTCTTTACTGATATGGTTATTGCAGGAACAAGCACTACTAATTTCGGTGGCTTAGTAGCTGGTACATTCTATTATGTCAGTGGAGTTTATCTCTCAAGTAAAGAAATAACTCTCTCTGCTACAAAGAACGGAGCAGTATTAAATCTTACTACAGTTGTTGCTGCTTCTGATACCAGTGCAATAATGACAAATCAAAAGGACACGGTTGCACTAACAACTGCGGTTGGTTCAGCAACTATGAATGTGTCTTTACCAATAAGCCCTGGACAAATTAACGGACAACTGTTTACCATTTATGAAACTTCGGGCCAATACCCTAATAATATTGTATCCGCAGGTGAAGTTTCTTCGCTTATATCTCGCAGCATTAACGCAACGATTTCAGCAGTTAATAGAATTGCAGTCAGTGCTTCACTGGGTGGAACAGATTTCTTCTACAAGAATATGCCTATTAGAGTTACTACTAACATAGGTAACCTAGTAGCGGGTACAACATACTATATTAGAGAGTACACTGGCGACGGCACAAACACTGTAATTGAAGTAACTGTAACTAATACATCAAGTTCTGGTAATGTACTAAGTTGCGGTTCAACTGCTTCTCTGTATATAGGAATGCCAATAGTATTTTCGGGACAATCGTTGGGTGGTATCTTTGTAACAGAGACGTACTATATTCAGGATATTCCTAGTAGTACAACGTTCACCTTGTCTCTGACCGTCAGCGGCCCGGCAATTACGTTGACAAATGATAATGGAGTCATGACCGGCGCTGGTGATCCATTCTTTACGGTTTCTACTACAGTTAATGGCAGCGAGTTTGCACTGTCATCTGATCACACTACGGTATCAACTGCAACACAATATGTAACTGGTTATACTACATTCGATTTGTCATACAAGTTAGGTGGGTACAGTGCAGTTCCAACAAATGCAGGATCCGGATTTGCAGTCAATAATATAATTACTATTCCGGGTACAGCAGTCGGAGGAACGTCACCGGCTAATGATATTACTCTTGAAGTCAATTCGGTTGATGCATTAGGTGGAATCATTAATGTTATTGCATCGGGTAATGTACCATCTACATCTACTAAGTACTACCTAAAAGTTATCTCATCAAATCAATTAGAAGTCTACAGCAATCCTCTGTTAACTGTTCCAGTAAGCGGTATCAACTTCCCATTCAATGGGTATACCACTACTACAGTTCAGAGTGTATCATCAAATATAATCACAGTTAATAGTACAACTGGATTCAATGTGAATGATGCAGTAGTGTTTACTGGAAATGTGTCCGCCGGCATTGTTGCAGGGCAAACGTATTACATTGTAAATAATGTAAACTTCACATCCAACACCTTACAGATAAGCAGCACCCCTGGCGGAACAGCTATCACCTTGTCTAATGCATCTAGTTTGTCATATACTATGGCCAAATCAGGTAGTTATGCGTTCTTACCTGAACCATTCTACTTTAATCAATCGATTGTGAAATTCAACAATAAAGTCTATATCTGTGTCATATCTAACAACGATAAAGAATTTGTTATAGGCAAGTGGGAGGAATTGGATTCAGGTGATCGTAGACTTAATGCGATGGACAGAGTTATGGGTTACTATAAACCAACTGTCAATATGCCTGGTGTGGATCTAACTCAGCTATTCGATGGGGTAACTTATCCGAATTCAATATACCTGGGTAATGCATTCCAACCTAATCAACAATTTGCGTTAGATGTGGTTGTACAAGATCAGCCATTCTATCCATCACAAGTCAACATTACTGCGGTAGAGTACCATAACAATGTATACCATGCAGTTGCCAACTTACCTACATATTCTGCACTTCTTACTAGTGCCGATGGTATAACATGGGCTATAACTCAACTAGCAAATACTGATATAAATGTAACTAATATTGTATACAACAATGGTACTTACTTAATTTCCGCCGCTAACAATGCAACTCCTATTCTTACTAGTGTGGATGGTCTAGTTTGGACAGTAGCAAATACTACTGAACATTCCTCGCAAGCGGCTGCATACGGTAATGGTTGCTGGATATCAGTAGGAGACAATATCGTTCGTAGTACCGATGCAATAACATGGAATACAGTACACACGTTTGATTCTATTTTTGAAGTAGAACTCTATGGAGTAAGTTTTGTTCAAACTGCCTCGTTTACTGGATTTGTAGCAGTAGGTAACGGATTAAGATATGATTATTCAACAGGTGTCACTCAGTTGGTCCCTACAGACATCATCATAACTAGTGCGGATGGCATTACTTGGACTCAAGTTGCACCACTTACTAATAAGAGCTTAAATTCTGTAGTAAGTAACGGAACCACTATAGTGGCTCTGGGCGAAAATAATGTTCAGTATACTAGCACTGATGCAATTAATTGGTTCGGAAATGAGGCTTTAGTAACTACATTTAGTAGTACTAACTACATAATCAGTACTGCACCAAATGCATTCACAGTAAATGCAGCAGTACAATTTAGTAATTCTTTTTCAAGTATCAATGCAGGGACAACTTACTATGTAAAGTCCATAGTATCACCGACTCTAGTGACTATATCAGATACTTTGGGTGGATCGACTAAAACACTATCAGCAGATACAGTACCAATCAATACACTGATGTATGAGTACGACGCAAATCCAAGTACTGTACGTGACTCTGTTTATGTTGGTGGTACGTTTGTGAGCGTAGGTGACAATGGCCTGATCAAGACTTCTACAGATGGGTATGTTTGGACACTTCGTTCTTCCGGAACAACACAGAACTTGAATGGCATAACATATGATACTGACGGAATAACTACCTTTACTGTAGTAGGTGACAACAATACAGTTCTAACTAGCACTGACACAATTATTTGGACCGACAATTCAGTGTTCACTGTTCCACCTACTGTATACGATGTTAAGGGCGCGGATTTCCCATATGGTTACGGCCCTGAAGAATTAGTTCCAGGCGTCGTTACTGATAATCTTGCGCTGACAGTAGTTACTCGTCCCGGCAGCAATTGGGACGTAACTGAATACTCACATACCGGATTTAATGTTGTATCTCTTGAATTAGCTCCAACTTTCGGTACACAAACAGTTTATACTTTTGCAGGTGCAGTACAAGTACCGGCACAGCTTACCGTGCAAATCATAGATCCGGTAACTGGTTTAGGTACTGGTATTACAGAGGGTATAGATTATACTATTAATTGGTTGAATAAAACAGTTATACTTTCGACACCACTACAATTTTCACCTAAAAAAATATTAAGAATTGACGTTTATGAAGTAGGCAACGGTGATCAACTAGTGCAATCTAGCACGGATGTAAATCCTATTAGAGTCGATGATGTTACTGGCTTTAATGAAGTATATGTTGACTGTAATTACAGCGCATCTGTTTATCAAGGTAGCGGTGTAATTAGACCAGGTACCAGCGCAATCGAATCACAAGTTCTTTCTACTGATTCTACGACAAATAGATTGACTTGCACGGATATTTCCAAATTTATTCTTAATGGTCCTGTAACTTTCTTAGGTGTTCTGTTCGGCGGAGTAGTTTCCGAGACCACATACTACGTTAAGTCGATTAGTACAGCTACAGATTCTATAATTATATCTGCGTCAATTGACCCAGTGACTGGTTTAGCCGGCCCGGCATTTGATCTAGTCACTGCATCGGGCGATGCAATGTATGTAAGCATTCAATCTGGTAATGGCCAAGTTTGGACTACTCCTATCATGTATCATAATGGTAATAAACTAGTGTTAGGTGCGACTAATATTGTTATTAGAACACAATCTATTAATAATTCATTAACTACGAATTCAACATTTGGTTTCGTACCGGGCACACGCATCACCTTCTCCAATACAATGTTTGCTGGAATTTCTCCTCAAACAACGTATTACGTCTCGTCTGTTATAAACAATAACGAATTCACTATTTCTGCAACTAATGGTGGCCCTGTTCTACCGTTGCCGGATACAACCGGAGGCGCGATCTTTGTTACTAATGATTATGCGTTTGGAACTCAGCCAAATGGCATCGCTGCAAAAATTATATTTGCATCAGACGCATATACAACTGAAACTGACTACATCGTCTACTCGCTGTTCGGTGAAACTACACCACAGTACGGTTATGCAGTTCCAGAAATTCAATACTTTACTGGTACTGGATCACAAACCGCGTTCACCTTGTCTAACTATGTAGGAGAAAATAACCCTAATAACGCAGTTGTTGAAGTTAATGGTGTTAGAAAAACAGTAACTACTGATTACAGTATTAATCCTAACACCAACGTTATAACATTCACGTCTGCTCCTGTGTCAAATTCGTCTATCTCAGTATTGACATACAACGATACTCAGCAACAGTATCTCACTAGTCAATACGGATTAACTGGAACCACAGTTGCACCAATCCTATCGATTAATACTACACTAAGTCCGATACTAGCAACTACTACTGTCACCGCAACATCGTCTACTGGAAATCTAATTACAGCTACTAGTACCGCTGGTTTTGTTGTAGGACAACAAATTCAGTTCTTTGGCATCGCCCCGCTCGGTGGAATTAAAGTTGATGGTACAATGTATTGGGTTGGATCAATCATCAGTAATACGTTCACTATAAAAGATCAATACGGAGTTGCAGTACCGCTGTCGAATGCATCAGGTACGTTGCTCGCTGAGGTAGGTGGAATTTCTACTACTAGGGTGACTACTACTATTCCACACGGATTCGCTGAAAACTCTCTAGTTAGAATTGACGGTACAGTTGGGTCTATTCAGCTTAACAACAATATTTACTATGCTAGAGTGATCACTGATACTGTATTTGACTTGTATCAGAGTGATGTTTCGGGATACACTGGATATAATCCAACGTTGGGGGCAACTAATTATCCAGTAATCGGCGTATCTACTTATATTTCTGGTGGATATACTTGGTTAACGGGCTCGTTCAACATCACAACTACGACTGCTACTGCAACAACAAGCTCAAACAATACGATCACGGTTGCCTCTACTGCAAATCTGATCGTAAACACTCCAGTTTACTTTAGCGAAAACTACACATTGAATGGCACTGACTTAAGTTTCGGTGGACTAGTATCAGGAACAGAATACTATGTTAGCGAAATAGTTAACGGCACCACATTTGTGGTGTCTGACACATATGATGGTCCATCTAAGACGCTAACGACATCAGGTCCCGCCACTATCAACGTAACACAATGGTCACAACAATACACTGATCGTATCTGGGTAACAGTTAATGGATTGAGAGTACCATCATCTAAGTTAAGAATAAATCCTGCAAATGAGGTCAGTATTCTAGCTGAGATTCAATCAACTGATAAAGTAATTATTACTAGTATGATTGCACACTGGACACCAGAAGAAATGACTTATATGAATTTCGTAGACAAGAATGGAGTAGCATCGGTTTATAGATCAAATACGTTAACTAGAACTTGGTTAACTGAATCTATTCAAGACTTGACTACGGTGATTTACGTTAATGATGTAAACAGCGTTATCCAGGATGTAGTCTTTACTGCAACGGTACCTACTGTATCCGTCGACGGTTACTACTATATTGGATTGCCGGCGGACAAGAGAATTCTCACTGCTGTATCTGTTGTAAATATTTCAACTACACCAAATCAAACTATCAGCAGCAATGATTATGAGGTTGTACTAGTAGATACTGCACCAACACTAAAGATCACTCCAGGAAGCTACATTTCAACTGGCAACACCTTAACTATTAATGTACTTGAAGGAGATATCATCTACGTTAACGGAGAAGCTATTAGATTTAATGCAGTTGATATTGCAAGTAATTCGTTGCTTGGTATTCAACGCGGGGTTAACGGTACTGCTAAACAATCTTATATACCAGCGTACACTGAAGTATTTGGATTATTGACTAGCAACAAGCTAGACGATGTTTACTATAATCAAACTTGGAACTCCTACACCTTCAATACAATAGACGGGGATCCACTACAAATCAGCACTACGACACCTGCATTATTCTTACAAACGGACATCACGTAAATGATAAATAATGAGATGAACGAATATAAGTCAAATAGTGAAGGGAATCAGGCCCGCCCTGAACGCAAGCCTGATGAAGTTAGTGGTTACTATTTTTCCTCTAGCATAAAGATTTTTGATCCAAATTCGAAGGAAGTAATAGTACATAAAAGAGGCGATATATAAGTGGGTATTATCTACATCACAGAAAATTTATACAACAAAGCGCACGGTATTATGCCATGGCGGTATATAGGAAGTGAGCAATACAACAATGATAACTACTTAGGGTCAAGTATTGACCTAAAAAAAGACATAGCAGCGTTAGGTGCAGAAAACTTCAAGAAGATAATACTAGCCGATTTAGGTGACATTGATAACAAAGAGCTTCGCAGAATCGAGTCAATTGAATATTTGCAGCCGAACAATGTCCGCGCGGATGAAACGTACTACAACAACACAGATAAGTATGCGCCGGCCGGCGCACGACTGGGCATGAAGCATACTAAAGTTTTTAAACGAACACAAGCATGGAAAGATAGTAGACGAGGCTACAGGCATACCGATGATGCCAAAGCAAGCATGGCATTGAAAAAAATTGGCACTACAGCAAGCAAACAAACCAAACAGTTAATGTCAGCAGCCCGATCAGGTGAAAACAACCCGAATGCATTGAGTTGGACTATAACCTCCCCCGCCGGTGAAACCTTCAATGTTAAGGGACTTGCTAAGTGGGCAAAGGACAACAACTATAAATACAGAGATATATATCATAATAAAAACGGTTGGACCGCAGTAAAACACGGGGTTGGATTAGGCGGCCGAAAGAAAAGGGATCATATCAGTGGAATTTAACATGAGGGTGTCGGTTAAAGGGCACATTACAATAACTGATGTCACAGAACCGGATAATCACATTGTATTAGTTGACAAAGATAACAGCATTAATTATGAAAACATGTCAGAAGCTATTGCAGACACGCTAAGCAGTCGCGGCTATGGCGAAATCTACCAAATGGCATTTGGTGACGGGGGAGCGTCCGTCGATGAGACTGGTGTAATTACCTATCTTCCACCTAATACTACCGGTCAAAATGCGGCGCTATACAATCAAACTTATGCAAAAATAGTAGATGATACTAGTGTATTCAACCTTGATCCTACTAGAAATAAGATGACGGTGTATCACACTACAGGCAACCTATACACTGATATTTTAGTTCAATGCTTACTTGACTACGGTGAACCATCTGGACAAGCTGCATTTGACAACAGCACTCAAACTACATCCAGTTATGTTTTTGATGAATTAGGTTTACTAGCTAACTACGGTACTGACAGTAGCGGTAATGTAATAACTAAACTACTAACTCACGTAATTTTTCACCCTATACAAAAGTCGCTGAATAGACAGATTCAGATCGACTACACTGTGAGAATTCAGAGCCTAACTAATTTGATAACCATATAAAACAGTATAATTAGGGGACAATAGTGTCGTATACTATTTACAAATCGGACGGAACTTTATTGACGACTATTCCAGATGGTGTCGTCAACATAACCAGCACGCCGCTAAGTCTGCCAGGCCGCAACTACGCAGGTTACGGGCAAGTATTCGACACAAACTATGTACATCAACTAGAAAATTTTGCAAATAGTACTTTACCTGCAAACGCTCTGAGAGGTCAGTTGTGGTTTAATACTACCAATAGCACGCTGTATGTTTGTCCGACTGACGGTGAAACCAATCAAAGCAATTGGATCGCGCTCCTTACCGCTAACAATAGCGGAAATATTAATACAGGAAATTTGAACGCTTCTAGCAACATATATGCAAACAACGCCTCATTAACTAATAATCTTAATTCCAATGTAATATATACCAACTACTTAACCGTAAATGTACAAGCACAGATAGCAAATGCAAATATATCAAATGCAAATATAGCAAATTCTAATCTCACTGGTACTGCAAATATAGTAACATTGCGGACAAATAATATTACTACAGGATCAACATCTACCAATGGTAATATAATCGGTACATGGACTGCAAATGGAACAGGAACTGCTAACGGTGTATCTGGAACTGCACTGTGGGTTACTGGTGGAAATTTAGTAATCAGCGGCCCGGGCTCGCTGGGCATTCGTACTGATAATTATTATTACGCGAACGGAGTACCCATTTCTTTTGCGGGAACCTATTCTAACTCAAATGTTAATTCATATTTACCTACATATACTGGTAATGTTGGCGCACCTAGCGGAGCAACGACTTTCAATGGTGTATCTCTAAATTCGGGATCAAACTTGATTGCAGGTACAATTACGGGCAACTGGACTCTTTCTGCTGGATCAAATATTAATGGTGTGATCGTTTCCGGTGGAAACGTAGTTGGACCAGTAGCGTCTGCGACATCTGCAGGTACAGCGACAACTGCTACGTCAGCGATCACGGCCGGCACTGTTACTACTGCTGCGCAACCTAATATAACTTCTGTAGGTACACTATCATCTCTATCTGTGTTAGGCACGATCACTAGCGGGTCTTGGAACGGTAATATCGTCACACCAAATTACGGTGGTACAGGGTTGGCAGCAACTCCAAGCAATGGTCAGTTGCTTATAGGTAATGGATCTGGCTTCTCGCTTAGTGGGCTTACAGCAGGGTCTGGAGTAACCATCACTAACACGCCGGGCGGAATAACTATTTCAGTTACCGGATCATCTGTTCCTTCAGGTCTCATATCGATGTGGTCCGGTTCTATTGCTTCTATTCCATCTGGGTGGGTCCTTTGTAACGGACAAAACGGAACTCCGGATCTTAGAGATAGGTTTGTGATAGGCGCCGGAGGCTCTTACTCTCCGGGTTCTGCCGGCGGCTCAACTACACTAAGCACTTCGGTATCGGTAAACGGGCACACATTAACCGTAGATGAAATACCTGGACACCAGCACACATTCACTACTAACAACAGCTACACTGGAATTTCGGTTAGCGATTCTGGACACGTACATCCTCTATATAATATAGTTGATAATAATGGTCCGTTTACATTAAATAGAGCTTTTGGACAATACAACGGTTCACTAGAAATAATAACCACAAACACTGGTGTTAGTTATGCGGATATCAGTACTTCCGACCCCTCACACGATCATAGCGGAACTACTGATAGCACAGGATCAGGCTACGCTCACAATCACACTGCATCCGCTACTACAACCGGTATTCCTCCGTACTATGCATTAGCATTCATAATGAAAACCTAAACGACGCAACACGAATTTTAAGATAAATAAAGACAACGGAGTTATTGAAAAATGGCATATACAATCGTAAATAGTGATGGTACAGTATTAACAACCATTGCAGACGGTACTATTAACACTACTAGTACCTCTCTCGGCTTGCTAGGTCGCAACTTTTCGGGATATGGACAAACACTAGACACAAACTTTGTCCAACATCTTCAAAACTTTGCAAACACTGCTCCGCCTCCTAACCCAATTCAAGGACAGCTTTGGTATAATACTACAGCACAGACTCTACTAATCTGTCCTACAACTGGAGAAACAAATGCTGCTGCATGGTTGACTCTAGCACAATCTGGATCAGGTGGTACAACAACTTTCGGTAATGTGTCCGCAACTGGTAACATTTCTTCTAATAATCTTTCAGCAAGTAACAACGTAACTGCTAACGCCGCTACAGTCAGCTACCTTTCTGTCAGCGTTTCAGGAAATATCTTTAGCTCAAATATCACTACTGCAAACATTGGTTCATTAACGACCGCAAATCTAACGACTGGCGGAACAGACGTAACTGGTACGATGACTGGTATCTGGACAATCAATGGTAATTCTACTGGTTCCGGTGCAACTGCATTGTTCTTTAACACTGGTGGTATCTCTATCAGTAACGCCGGTGGCAATCTTTATGGTATCAAGTGCGACAGATACATGTACGCAAACGGTACTCCGATCTCGTTTGCAGGTAGCTACAGCAACTCAAACGTTGCAGCATTTCTGCCAACATACAATGGCACTATTCTAACAACCACAACTACAGCAACTACACTGACGACCGGTGCAAACTCAACTGCAGGCACTATCACAGGTAACTGGACACTAAGTGCAGGTTCAAGACTTAATGCTACATACGCTGACTTGGCCGAACGGTTCGCTGCTGATGATATCTATCAACCAGGAACAGTTGTTCAACTTGGCGGCAAGAATGAAATCACTGCTGTTCAGTATGAGCTTTCTGACGATGTATTCGGTGTTATCTCAAACACTGCTGCTTATCTCATGAATTCAGGTGCCGGCGACGATGCTACTCACCCTCCGGTCGCGGTATCAGGTAGAGTTGATGTCAAGGTTACTGGTAAAGTGTCCAAAGGACAACGACTTGTCAGTGCAGGCAACGGTACTGCCCGCGCAGCATCACCCGGCGAAGCGAGTGCCTTTAATACTATCGGTAGAGCATTAGCAGATAAAACAACAGACGGCGAAGGCTTCGTAGAAGCAATCGTCATGATTCGATAATAAGGGACAAACATGAGTTACGCACAGTATGGCTTAGTACAGGCTTCCGACTACAATACTCTCGTAGGTGCAAATCCGGGCAGCACTGCCAACGCACTAAACACTGTATGGGCAACAGGCTCGGCAGGCGCAGGTTACGGACAAACTGCTTTAGCAAACGTGACTGCAGGAAATTCGGTTGTTGCTAGTGACTGGGCAAACTTAGTTAATAGAACTGCTAATGCTGCGACTCACCAAGGTACATCAATCACTGCTGTTACAGCACCTGTTTCTGGTGGTATTGTTACTTATTTGTCTGCTATTCCAACTAATCTAAGTGCAATCTACAGTAACCGATACGCCGCCGCAACTCAAGGAACTAGTGCATCTAATGCTAACACATACAGTTCAGCCTGGACAAACTCAGTAACCTTCACTCACACTGTTACCTTTGCAAACGGCGATGCTGCTCGTTATTTCTTTAACGCAGGCGGACAACTAAAAGTAACTACCAGTCACTCACCTACAACAACTACAATGGATACAGTATTCAAGAATCTTGCGTCAAATGTGGGTACAGTCGTGATGTCTTCTATCACATCAGGTACAGTTTCTATCGCAGGCACTAGGTATACTGGAATCACTAAGGTTGGTGGCGGCGGAAATGACCCTTCTCCTTATCTAACTGCTAATGGATACTATGCTCAAGGTACCGGCAATACGACTGTATTCAGTCAAAACGCCACCGGCGCCCCTACTAACTACTCAAACTCATATATCTCAATCACTACTAAAACTAATGGTGCTCAAGGCACAAATGGAGATGTTGGTAATGTTATCACTGTCTACACGAAATGGGGTGAATTAGCTAATACTGGGTTGTCTGTTTCATCTGGCGCAACAACTACAGTAACTGTGGTATTCCCTGAGTTGACGAATCTACCCGCTAACACTTGGGGCGCTGTTACTATTACGGGTAGTTCTACTATTCCATAATTTTGACAAGGAGATAGTATAGTCTAAATACTTTTAGGAGTACAAGATGGATACTAAGACCTTAATTGCCGAAGCTAAAGCAAGATTCAATCATAATTCAACTAAAGCATATCTGGTAGAAAAATATAAGAATAAACTACTAGTCGCAGACCAAGATGGTCTATGGCGCGCCGACGCCCAGACTATAGGTTTTCTCAGTTCATTCGACGCTGATGAGATAGTTGTTATAGACACCTTCAACAATCCACTTAAAGTGGTTCGTCTGGATCTGTTACAGAAATTACAGACAACATATAGTAGTGTCATGACTCAATGGCACGCTGAATGGCAGGAACTAGAAGGTAAGAGATGAGTCGCGGAGTAATACTCTTTGCTTTCAATTCTACCAAATATAACTACTATGAGATGGCAGAGTATACAGCTAAGAGAGTCAACCACTTTCTAAACTTGCCAGTAACAATCGTTACTGACGAAGAGTCGCTACCAGCATCTACTGATTACGTCTGGGATAAGATTGTCACGATAACACCCGACAAGAACAATGTTAGATCATGGGGGCAGTGGATCAACAAAGGTAGATATCAAGCATACCAGCTAAGCCCGTATGATGAGACAATTCTGCTTGATGTGGACTATGTTGTCAACTCTGACAAACTGCTAACGACATTTGATGTGTATGATGAGTTATGTTGTCATAATACAACGCATTTTTTGATGCAGCCAAGCGCGCCCGCAGATCGGCTGTCTGACTATAGCTATGAGACACTATGGGCAACAGTAGTGACCTTTAAAAAGACCAACTATGTAAAGCAGATATTTGAATGTATTAAAATGATACAGGATAACTACGAACATTATGAAAACATTCACAGATTTGTCGGTGGAACATATCGTAATGACTTTGCATTAACTCTTGCGTTAAGAATAGTTAATGGACACAGTGTTCCGTCTAACACGTTTATTCCATGGGACTTAGTGCATATCGGCCAAAATACACAGATATATGCTAACGAAGTTGATCAGTTGAATACCGAATATACTGTGATGTTTGATCATTGGTACCGCGATAAAATCAGAAAAGAATACATGACGATAAAAGATATGGATTTCCACGTACTTGATAAAGACTTGTTTGTTGGGCTCATGAACGATGGACAATAAAGGATTCGTTATAATGGCACAAGGTGATGATTATGTCACCTGTGCTAAAGTATTAGAAGCAAGCATTAAGAGAGCAATGCCTGATGCCAACGTGACTATCATAACCACTGACATGTTACCATATGGGGACCAAGATCCTACTAGTAATTGGAAGCTGATCAATGACTGGCAAGTATATGAAGCATCACCGTATGAATATACTATAAAGCTTGAAGCCGACATGTATCTTCCACAATCAATAGACTATTGGTGGGATGTTCTAACGGATCATGATGTAGTAGTGTCCACATCTATCAGAAACTTCAAGCAAGAGGTTTCCGATATCACATACTATCGTAAGTTTATCCTTGACAATAATCTTCCTGACTGCTATAATGCAATCACATACTTTAGAAAGTCAGATTTAGCTAAACAATTCTTTGAAACAGTACGAAACATCTTTGAAAATTGGGAAGATTTTCGTAGTACTTTAAAGTGTAATGTCGATGAAACTGCAACTACAGACTGGGTATACGCAATCGCGTGTCATATATTAGGAGTTGAGAAAACTACGTTACCTCAGTTCAGCGAGCTAACTATGGTTCACATGAAGCAGTATGTCAACGGAGCATTCACTGAAGATTGGACTGAAACGTTGATATATGAGATTCTACCCCATTCGTTTAGAATCAGTTCTATCGCTCAACGGTATCCAGTACACTATCATGTTAAACGATTTGCTAATACATTATTGGAGAATCTAAATGAATGGTGACACTGAAGAAGAATACATGATTATATGGGAACAGGCGCCGCTAGTGCCTCCCGTATTCAAACTATACTACGACGATAAAGGCCATGTCATCACATACACTTGTGAGGAATCAGACGGAAACTATCTAGTTATCGACGCGCAGACATACGCAGAATGCAGACATGATGTGCGAGTAGTTGACGGAAAGATTGTTCTTCAATCAGCCTCAACTATTTCTAGATTGTATCTTAGTGACACAGGCACACTCTGTGAAAAAGAAGATATAAGCGTTGTGTCTTCGGACGAGGCCACTGGAAATTATTGGAATCTTGTAATACGGGAGATATAGAAAGTTGTCCGACCAAAATATCATAGACATTGCCGATCTAGACTGCATTTATCTTAGCTACGATGAACCACAGAAGGAAGAATTCTGGCTCAAGATTAAAAACATGGTGCCATGGGCTAAGAGAGTCGATGGGGTAAAAGGCTCTGACGCTGCCCATAAGGCAGCAGCCGAAGCTTCCGGCACTGAACGATTCATTCTTATTGACGGAGACAACCTTCCTAACGAAGATTTCTTCAACATTCAACTAGACTTCACAGATAAGGACTCTAACTATAAGTTAGCGCAGTTTCGTTGGCGCGCAGTGAATGCGATCAATGGCCTTAGATACGGTAATGGTGGCATCTCAAGTTGGACTAAAGAATATGTAGCCAACATGAAGACTCACGAGCACAGCGAAGGTGATAACTCGACTAATGTAGACTTCTGTATGGATTCTGACAACAGCCTTTACTGGGCGATGTATGACTGCTATTCAACGACTTACCCTAACTACACACCATTTCAAGCATGGAGAGCAGGCTTTAGAGAAGGAGTGAAGATGTGTCTAGACCGTGGTGCGAAACCTAGTATCGCTGAGTTTAAAGAACGAGTAGCCGGCCGCAATCTAAACAATCTCACCATCTGGCACAACGTAGGAGCTGATGCAGAAAATGGTTATTGGGCGATGTTCGGTGCTCGCTTAGGCACACAGATGACAATGCTCACTGACTGGGATCATACTGAAGTCATGTGGTTTGACAACCTTCTTACAATATATAAAAATCTCGGCACCTGGCCCGGGTCAGAATCGATAGGTGAAGAACTGCAAGATAAGTTAGGTCTTCCTATCTGCACATTAGACGCAAAGCAAAGCTTGTTCTTCAAGCGTCACTATAATACAGACAAGCACAATCTAGGTCCCCTAGTAAAAGAGATGGATGTCATTCGTCGCATAGAAGGCTGGTAGATGGCAGGTGAATACGACCAACATGCTAGAGATATGAGAGACCGCTTAAATGCGGTCTCTCCATCTCTGTGTCTGGCTAAATGGCAACAGGTCAGTATTCACTTACCTAGTGGACTGACACAGAGTTGTTATCATCCCCCTACCCACAAGATTCCGTTAGAACTACTCAAGACTCAACCAAGCGCCCTGCATAACACACCCACTAAGATAGCAGAGCGTAAGCAAATGCTTAAAGGTGAGAGACCGTCTGGCTGCTCATACTGCTGGAAAGTAGAAGATGCGCAGTCGGAAGACTCTGCTGGACACTTATCCGACAGACACTATCGTTCTAGTGAATGGTGGAGTGCACCTACGTTTGATGAAGTTACCACTAGCACGTTTGACTATGATGTTGTTCCAAGATATGTAGAAGTGAACTTTAATCAAGCTTGTAACTTCAAGTGCATGTATTGTTCTCCGCATCTCTCTTCGGCATGGGAAGATGAAGTCAAGAAGCACGGCGGATACCAACTACATAATATGATACACAATGATCTTGCGTCTCTGGAGCAAAAGGGCATGATGCCTCTCAAAGTTGCACAGAAAGACAATCCATATGTAGAAGCCTTCTGGAAATGGTTCCCTACAATCTATCGCAAGCTGCGTGTCTTTAGAATGACAGGTGGAGAACCACTCATGGATAAGAACACATTCAAGGTTCTTGACTATGTGAACGAGAACCCACACGGTCAACTTGAGTTATCAATCACAAGCAACATGTGTCCTCCCGATCAAAAGCTTTTTGATAAGTTTGTAGAAAAAGTAAAAGCCCTCGAGGAACTACGCACTTATGAAGATAAAGAAAACTTCAATGAGCATTCTGGTAATAACTGGTATGTAGATAAAGGCTTTAAGCACTTTTGGCTATTTGTCTCGCTTGATGGATTCGGTGAGCAAGCAGAATACATGCGTACTGGTCTAGAGTTCGACCGTATGCTTGATAATGTTAGAACATTTCTAAGAGAGACAAAGTATTCTACTGTAAGCTTTATCAACACTTTCAATATGCTTTCTATTCCAAGCCTGCATAAGTTTCTCGAATTGATTCTAGAACTTAGAAAAGAATTCGGCGGCCGAAATCAAGTAGAATTCGAGATCGCGCCAGATCAAACTGAGACAGAGAAGCAACATAACATCGTTCATAAAGTCTATAAGCAACAGAAATATCAACGAGTATTCTTTGACATTCCTATTCTAAGATATCCACCCTGGTTCAGTATTCAAAATGCAGGACAATATGGTGTCGATGAAGTAGAAAACTGCCTAAAGTATATGGAAGAAAATGTACAGGGTGATGACTATATGGAAACGTTTGAAGGCTTTAAACCATATGAGATACTCAAGATAAAGCGTGATCTCGCGGTCATGAGAGAATCTCTACCAGACGACCAGAATCTACTAAATAAAAAGAACTTCTATATGTTTATCACTGAACATGACAGGCGTAGGCAAACCAATTTCATTGAGACATTCCCCGAATTAAAATCATTTTGGAGAGAATGCATTAAAGCACATGTCAACACCTAAGGCAACAGATGGCAAGAGACTATAGTAAACAAGAAACGTTCAAAGAGTTCAAGCATAGAGTCATCGACACTATCTCGGACTCCTACTGCGGAGCTAAATGGTATAATGCTACTATTTGGTTAGGTCACGGGCAGACCACAAGTTGTCACCACCCGCCGGCACATATGATTGATGTCAAAGAGATCGAAACTAATCCGTCGGCTATTCATAATACTCAGCATAAGAAACTCATGCGTAAGTTGATGCAAGAGGGCGAACGCCCTAATGAGTGTGAATACTGCTGGAAAGTAGAAGATATGAATCGTGACGCAGTGTCAGACCGTGTGTTCAAAACTCATATCTATTCGGACGAAGACATCGTTGCGTCGTCCAAACTACCTTGGGACGCTGACGTAGAACTAAAGACATTAGAAATCTCTTTTGATCGTACTTGTAACTTTGCTTGCTCATACTGTAACCCTGCGTTCAGTACAAGTTGGGTGCGTGACATCAAGAAGAACGGACCATATGAGAATATTCTAAGCGATGGTCGTGGACACTTCATGGACGCTGCTCCTTGGGCCGCATCCGCCGGGGACAGCGACGACAATAACCCTTACATTCAAGCATTCTGGAAGTGGTGGGAAAGTTCTCTACAAGATAATCTAGAAGAGATTCGTATTACTGGAGGAGAACCATTAATGGCCCCGTCGGTCTGGAAGCTATTTGAGTGGTTCAAGAATAATCCAGAACGTGCTAGCAGGTTGAGATTTGCGGTTAATAGTAATCTTGTTCCTAAAAAAGTCATTTTGGATAAGCTTATAGAGATGAGCAAGTATGTTCCACATCTTGAAATCTATACTAGCAATGAATCTATCGGTGCACAGAGCGAATACATTCGTGATGGTATGGAATATGAGCAATGGTGGAAGAATCTAGACCGTCTACAGACTGAAGGTAATGTTCATTCAATACATATGATGATGACTATCAATAGTCTATGCTTGTCAAGCATCACAGAGTTCATGGACGATGTACTGGCATTCAAGCGTAAGCATAATACGACTAGTCCAACAATGAGCCTAAACATCTTACGTTTTCCAAGCTTCCAGTCCTGCGCTATTCTACCTGACAAGATGAAGCAACACTATAAAGAAAAGCTACAAGTCTGGTATGCAGAACAAGTAGAAAAGGCAGAGACCGTGTTTCACAATGGTTGGAATGCACCTATTCTTACTGAAGGTGAACGTAGCCAGATCGAACGGCTAATTGAATACCTAGATGTAGTAAAGACTCCGCATCGTAATACAGCAGAACAACCTAAACTTTATAACGACTTTAGAGCGTTCTATGAACAATATGATAAGAGACGGGGAAAAGATTTCCGTGCCACGTTCTCTCAAGACTTCGTTGACTTTATTGACAGTTGTGCGTTGATAGGTGGAGAATCTATCAGAGGAAGCGATCCTGCTACTACTGAATCTGGATACGTTAGTGACGAACTAGCACATGGCTGGGACGTTGATAACGATAGTCTAGGAAAAAACGTATAGCATGACCAAAGTATTACCTAAATGGAATCACGGTCAGATGGATCCAGAAAGCCCCAACAAGGTTTTCTGTATGGCGCCATGGACGCATACATATATCAGTCCTCAGAGCGAACGCAGGCTTTGTTGCGCTTCTCGTGAAGAACACAGTTTTCAAAAGCAGTATATCGATGCGACTAATGATGCAAAATACGGTGAGATAAAAGAAAGTAAGACAGCACTTGAAGACTACAGTCCAGTAAGTCTTAAAGAACACTGGAACAGTCCGTATATGCGTGATATTCGCGTTAAGCTGATGCGTGGCGAAGAGATTCCTCAATGTGATGTGTGCAATAAAGACTTGCTAAGTATCAGTTCTTATCGTAAATGGTTTACAGGTAATCTATTTTTAAACAAGATACAAGAAGCATTTGATAATACAGACGACACTGGGTACACGACTATGGAACCCATAAGTTTTGATTATCGATTCAGTAACCTATGTAATTTCAAATGTCGTATGTGTGGCGAGCAATTGTCAAGCACATGGGAATCTGAAAAGAAGATCAATAATCTTTGGAGCCCAGAAAATCAACCATTCATGATTCCTGAGATCAAAGATGCGATGAAGACGTTTCAAGACGATGTAGTCGAAGTTGAATTCAGGGATGCAGTAAGCAGAGGTATTGTTGAAGAATGCTATTGGGTCGGTGGAGAGCCTCTAATGTATGATGTTCATTGGTGGGCATTAGAAGAGATGATAAGCAACGGTTCAGCAAAGAATTGTTATATGAGATATAACAGCAATCTAAGCCGTGTGCAGTTCGGTAATAAGAATCTATATTACTATCTCCCTCACTTTAAAGACTGGTTAATGTGTGCTAGTATAGACGGCACAGGTAAGATCGGTGAGTACATTCGTACTGGACTAAAGTGGGACGAATGGCTAAAGAACTTCAAGCAAGGACTCGAACTTCCCAATGGTCAGCATAGAATGATGATCGACCTGACTATCACCGGTCCCGGAATGTTTAGCCTTAAGGATCTATTTGATCTGAGTCAGGAGCTAGATGTTCGCATAGAAACAAAGATCATGTTTGCGTTTCATCCTGACATCATGTTTACTCCATTATCATGGCCTAGAGATATCTTAAACGAAATGATTGATGAACTATTGGCGTATATGGAGCCTAAGTCTACTGATAAACAAAGAACATTGGTTGACACATTAAAGTCAATGAAAGATAGGCAGACTCATGAAGAGGCCTTTCCAGACACTTACAAGACTGCTGCGTTAAACGGAAAGAACTGGTTAAAAAGATTGGAAGAAATACGTAAAGATACATACACTATAGAAGATATCTATAGCGAAAACAAGAATTTATCCGACTGGTGGAATAACATATGAACAATCCTATAAAGTTTCCTATTAAGACTGGCACTGCCTGCCAATATAAATGGACTTGGAGCACAATATATCTCTCACAGGGACAAACTAATAGCTGTCACCGAGTGAACGGTGGAATGCTAAATGAAACTAACTTCAAGCAGTTTCATAATACACCAGAAAAAATCCGTGACCGAAAACTCATGCTTAAAGGCGAATGGCCTAATAACGAATGCAACTACTGTAAACGCATTGAAGATGCCGGCGGTGTGAGCGAGAGGACTGGGTACATCAATGATCTACATATGGTTCCTCCAGAACTAGAGACAGACCCTACTGCGGTTGAAGTTACACCTAGAATTCTAGAGATATATTTCAGTAATTTGTGCAATCAATCATGCGTGTACTGTAGCCCTATGTTTAGCTCAGTCATCGAGAATGAACTCAGAAAACACGGTCCATTATCTAATAGATATTTCTTAGATGGTACATGGGGACAAAATCCATTATACAATCAATGGAAAAAAGAATTCTGGGAATGGATGCATGAAAACTCTATGCATCTATATGACTTTCAAGTGCTCGGCGGCGAACCTTTGTTTCAACCAGAATTTAATGAATGTCTAGACTTTTTTGAGCAGACAGAGAACCCTAATTTAAATTGGAAAGTGTTTTCTAATCTCAAGCATGACACTAATCAATTTAAAACCAAGATGAACAAGATTGCGTCGTTGATTGATAGAAAAAAAATTAGAAGGTTTGAACTCGTATGCAGCATTGATTGTTGGGACGAAGAAGCAGAATTTTCTAGAAACGGCATGAGCTTAAAAAACTGGGAAGATAATTTTAATGTGCTACTGACTATGCCTCAGATTAGTATTTTTGTTCAGTCAACTCTATGTCCTATCACCTTGCCCACAGCATACAAGCTGACAGATAAGATTGTTGAATGGAATAAAAACAGAATGTTTAGGACTGAAGGAGCCTCTCAACCTCCTATTAATCAGGGATGGAACGTGGTAGCTAATCCTCCTTTCTTAGATCCTAGTGTTTTTGGTCATTACATGACTGAGTATGTTGACAAGTTGTTAGAATCAGCGGAGAAACTCAAGACAAATACGTCACCTGATATGAGTTACTTATCCGGGTTTGGCGTACAGATTAAAAACGCAGAAGTCAACATTGAAATGATGCGTGAATTGAGAGATTACTTAGACGGGATTTGTGCCCGTAGAAATCAGAACTGGCGTGCTATATATCCTTGGATGGATGAAATCTTTGTCAAGGAATTAGGACCCAAATAGTGTCTACTTATTGTTCTCTACCATGGATTCATCTAGCTACTCATCCTGATGGCGGAGTTACACTATGCTGTGTAAGTGACCATAGGAATTCCGCTAGCCGTGCTAGGAATTTCGAACCACTACAGTATCTAGATGTCAACACTTCTTCAGTAGATGATGTGATGAACAGTGACTACTTCAAGCAAGTAAGGCTTGAGATGCTGGATAATAAAGTCCCATCTGCATGTGAACGCTGCTTTGTTGAAGAATCAAACAATGTAAGAAGCAAGAGAATGGAAGAAAACGATAAGTTAGGCTTCACTGAAGACATGGCTCGTGCTATAACACAGACTGACGGCACTATTCCAGTAAACTTTAAGTTTGTTGAACTACGTCTAGGTAACTTATGTAATCTAAAGTGCAGAACATGTAATCCCATGAGTAGCACAAAGTGGATTCAACCTTATCAGAAACTACAACAAGAACTAACCTTTGTCACTCACTATGATAGAAAGATCAACAGTAATTGGACAGAGAGCGATGAGTTCTGGGATGATCTGTTTAAGCACAGTGATGATCTACAGTTGATATACATTAATGGCGGTGAACCAACGCTTGTAGAAAAGCACTGGAGATACTTAGAAGAACTTATCAAGCGTGGGTTAAACGAACAGATCACATTGTGGTATAATATCAATATGACTAATATACCCGACAAGTTGATTGACCTATGGAAAGCATTTAAGCGAGTACAGATAACTGCAAGTATAGATGATCTAGGTGATCGTAACGACTACGTGCGCACAGGTTCAAACTGGGATACGATTATCACTAATCTAGGTAAGTTACAATCACATGACTGGATAGAGACTAGCGTATGCCAAACAATTAGTTGGGTGAATGTGTTCTATGTTAATGAGTTTATCAAATACATGAGTGATCGTGACCTACATGTTCATATGAATTATGTATATGATCCTGAGTTTCTGTCTCTAAAAGCATTACCTAGTAGTGTGACAGACATAATATTGAATAGATGCACTGACTTAAAACCATGGCAACTCAATAGTCTCAAGAGCCAGTTAGTAGGTAGCACAGATGATACTCTGCTAAATAGAGGTATGAAATACAATGATTGGCTAGATAAGACCAACGGTACATCTTTCCAGATAGTATTTCCAGAATGGCACACACATCTTAGTAACGCTACAATTAAATGACAAACCCATTAGAGCAAGCAACCAAGAGCAAGACATTCTGTGTTCTGCCATGGATACAACAATACATAGGCCCAGCCGGGGACGTTAAGCCGTGCTGCATATATCAACACAGTGCCGAATTGGGTAATCTTAGTAATAATACTCTTGAAGAAATATGGAATAATGATGCTTCTAAGGATATTAGAGTAAAAATGTTGGCCGGGGAAGTTGTTCTTGATTGTGGGAAATGTAATCTTCGGGAGGGGCTTGAGACTGGCCGCAAAAACTATAACAGATCGCACTTTAAGAGACCATATGTAATCGATTCGATACTCTCCACTCAGCCTGATGGCACAGTACCAGAACACAACTTATATTATATGGATGTGAGATTTAATAACTTATGTAATTTTTCATGCCGCACGTGTGGTCCGTATTTTAGTACTAGCTGGATTGCTGACTATATAAAACTGCATTCTAAATTGAATGGCATTGAACTCTCTCAATCCAAGAAGCTTCTTAGTGATAAAGTCTTTCACTATCCAGGAAACTCAGAAGATCATGCATTCAACGAAATAGAGCCTCATCTACAAACAGTTAAAGATGTTTATTTTGCAGGTGGAGAACCACTTATGCAAATACAACATTACCAGATACTAGAAAAGCTAATCCAAATTGGAAATTTAGACGTTGGTATTCTCTATAACACTAATCTCAGTATATTAAAACTTCAAGGCCATAATGTTATAGACTACTGGAATAAGTTTAAAACTCCTATATGTGTAAATGCAAGTATAGATGGGAGTTATGAACGAGCAGAGTATTGGAGACGAGGCACTGTATGGGAAAACTTAGTCTCTAATGCGAAAACTATAAAAAAGTCAGCACCTAGTGTTGTATTATCTATTAGCTATACACTAAGCTGGCCTAATGCCATAAACATGGTTCAATTACATAAAGAATGGGTTGAGTTAGAAATCATAAAGCCTGAAGATTTTTCTATAAATCTATTGGATGCGCCAGCCGAATACTCACTGCAAAATATCCCGGATTGGAAAAAGCAACAGATAGAAGAAATATATAGAGAACACATGAGTTGGTTAAAAGAACAAGAAGGGGATGTTGAGTACTCTATCTCACAGTATGAAAATGCAATTAAATTCATGAATCAACATCAAAGAGATGTACATGAATCATTAATCACTTTTAGTAAAAAGACTACAGCGTTAGACGAGATTAGAAATGAAAATTTCTATGATGTTTTTCCAGAACATGAGGATATGAGAGAGTATATCCGTAACCTATGAATAAGCAAGAGCTTGACAACCTCAGAGATAAAACCAGTCAGACCTTCTGTTTGGCTAAGTTTCATGAGTCTACTATATGGCTTTACGAGAGTAAGATAGCAAGTTGCCATCATACTCCTTTTCTGCTTACTGGAAATGATGTCGATACATTCTTTAATCCTGAAGGTCGTAGACAGCAGCAAGAGTCTATGCTTGCTGGAAACAAGCCCAATGAGTGCTCTTATTGCTGGAAACTTGAAGCACAGAATGTGACTAGTGATAGAGAAAGAAAATCTCTAAGTTTCAAGACGGCACTGACTCCCGAACAATATATGGATGGTCGTTATCCATTCAAGCCTAAGGCACTTGAGTTGGCGTTTCAGAATACTTGCAATCTAGCCTGCTCATACTGTAGTCCTAGCTTTAGCACTGAGTGGGAGAATGATATCCGTCTTAATGGTAACTATGACGGAATAACAACAGACAAAAAACTACATTATCAGCGCGGTATCGATAAGCGCACGCCAGTTGATATGAATCTTTTCTGGAGATGGTTTGACGAAGTGGCTTCCGAGCTAGAATCTATACGCATAACCGGCGGTGAACCGCTGCTACACGAAGATACATTTGCAACATTTGAGAAGATGGTGCTAGTAAACCCTGATGTAGAGTGCGTAGTGCATACTAATCTATGCCAGAAGCCTTTAGTCATTCAGCGTTTTATCGATGGTATCTCTAAGTTAAGCAATGTAAGACTTAATATCAGCAACGAGAGTGCCGGGGAAGTAGCAGAGTTTACTCGTGACGGTATGGACTACAAGAAATGGTTGACGAATCTAACTAAGTTGGCCGGCACTAACGCAAAGATGAGTGTAAGCACTACTATAACTCCCGTAGCACTGATATCACTTGACCAGTTATATCTGGACATCATTGACATACGCAAACAGACTAATAAGAATATTGATATATCAACTAACTTTGCGACTTATCCAGAGTTTCAAAGTCTTGCTGCACTCACCCGAGAAGAAAGGCAGTTCTATACTGAGAAGTATACTCGTTTCTTTGATTCAGTAGCAGAGTCATTATTAAAGATGGAACTTGACAACGTTCCGAGATTCTTAGCAATGCTGGATCCAGCACTAACTAATGACATGCAAGCAGCGTATAGAAAAGACTCAGACATCTTCTTTGAGCAATATGTGATAAGAAGAAACAAGAAGACTAACTTTGCTAAGCAAATAGGAACGAGATGAGCACTCTATGTAGTATACCATGGACGGGATTTAGCAATGAACCAGATGGTAGAGTACAACCTTGCTGCCTCTACAAAGGGTACATCACTGATGAGGCAGGCGACCCTATGTATATACAGACATCGACCACTAAAGAGATACTGCATAGTGAGTTTATGAGAAATCTACGCCAGCAGTTCCGTGACGGTGAAAAGCCTGCAGGTTGTAGCACGTGTTGGACTGATGAGAGTAACAACTACGACAGCAAGCGCATGATATACAACACCAAGATTCCAAGAAGCTTTGAGATCGACTGGGAAGCTGAGCCAGATGATGTCCGAGAACTTCAGTTAATAATCAGTAACTCTTGTAATCTAAAATGCCGCAGTTGCACACCTAGTCACAGCACGCAATGGCAGAATGAGATGCGCACGCGCACTGGATCAACAAACTATCCTATGCCACACAAGCAATCTGCTGACGAGTTCGGAAAGCTATGGACAGAGCGGCACGAATGGTATAAGACTCTTACTCGGCTTGAGGTCGTGGGCGGAGAACCATTCTATGTTAAACAATGGCATACGATGATTGATGAATTGACATCATTAGGTTATAGTAAGAACATTGATATCACGATGACTACAAACTGCACTCTGTTCTTCCCTGACCTGATCGACAGAATGGCTGACAACTTTAAGTCGGTGTCCATTGGCTTGAGCATTGACGGAATAGGATCCACATTTGAGTATCTAAGACATCTAGGTAAGTGGAATGTCGTTTATGAGAACATGAAAAAATATCATGCTCTAACAAAGCCGATCAACATCCAAGTAAACATAACTATAAGCTGGTTAAATGCTCTACAGATTACCGAGTTACATCAGTTGATAAGAACAGAATTCCCTAAATTCGCTATCTGGAATAATATAGTTCATTCTCCTGTACATATGGCACTCTGGGCTGCACCGCATGAGTTGAAGCAAGAGGTCAGAAACCTGTGGGAGGAGTATTCTTGGGACGAAAAGGATGAACACACTATGCAAGGCATTCTACAATATATGGACAGTAAAGATATTACTGAGAATGAATTCAGTAAAAATCTAAACATACTATATGAGACTGACGCTCATCGTAAGGAAAAGCTAGCGGAATCGATTCCAATATTAAATAAATTCATAGTACTCGTCAGTAAAGATAAAGAAAATGCTGGTATATAAACTTAAATTAAGCAATAACACTGAATTCGACTTTTGCATTGATCTATTGGATACCCCTTTCGTAGACAGATGGAAAAGCTATATGCAAGACCTGTCTGTGCAGTTACCAAATATCAACTGGGCATTTCGGCTGGGCAATTGTATGGTTAGTAGTTTACAAGCTGTTAGTTTTTCTGGTTACCTGGAGAAACTTCGAAGTTTCTCTAAATGGCTAGTGAAACTACGTGATGCATTTGA
>JGI26470J50227_1000069_pt1 | contig 48438 bp, 75 predicted proteins | sample FreactTroBogLake_FD_50227 | JGI IMG/M metagenome (IMG submission 50227)
CAGGGTACAATGGTTTATTCAAAAGTTCAGCTGATATAGCAGATCAATTAGCAGAACGTGATGCTAAATCAAGCACCATCGGGAAGTCCGCTAATCGCACAGAAGAACTCGCGCCCGTGTACGACACTTTATGGCCCTTATTAGAAAAAGCTGTGCCACAAAACTTCAAAGGGTATGTGCAAGGCGACTTACTTTACTCTAATACTCCACCCGAGGAAGCAGGAGCGTTCGTTTTTAAACCAAATACGATAGAATATAAGATTCCTGCTACTTCTAAGCTAGGAGAAGAAATTGCTAACAGTCAAGTGGGTATTGCTATTCACACCTACTACAAAGAACATCGTGCTGAAAAGCAACTTATTAGTAATGTAAAACTTAAGCCAGTAAAGGACTTGTTATTAATAGAGCCTATTAAGCCAAAAGAAAATATCAGACCAAGTGATTCAAGTTTAATCAAAGAATTAAAAAGTTTATTGAAGGATCACGGCGAGGCAATAGACGCATTGTTTAATCCAGCTGAGCTTAGACAATTACAAATAAGTGATTTTCCTAGATTGTGCATCGATTACATCAATGGCGTAGTCAATGATGGTATAGAATCTAATTTTGACGTTGATACATTGATTCCTGGGTTTGGCGGGTGGTTACAAGATAATGTTACTCCACGAAAATATAGAAATATAGTGGAATACTTACAAAGTCCACGCTCTAATATGGATGGCATAAGCGCAGCTTTTGCTGCGTTCACATTAATTCATGAAATTAAAATGGACTTACTACAACAATTAGACAGACAGAATCCCGGGCAAGAGGGATGGGTAATTGCTACGCCCGGTGGTATCACTAAGTTTGTCAATAGATTTGATTTTACTAGAAATAATCGCCAAAATAACTCATAAATTTAGACCAAGAATGCTGTTTTTTTATTACCTAGCTAAATAGATGTAGGACCTTAGAGTCCATCAACTAGGAGATTTAAAATGGCACAAATTCCATTAGTATCAGGTGGTTCACAACCAGTATTCGCAACTGACACGCTTAACGGCCCACAGTTAGCAGCAAACGCAACTTACGCACCAGCTGGTGTACCAGTTAACTTCATGGGTCCAAAACTGGACTTCTTTGGAGTAGACTTAGGTGCTGATCCCTCAGCACAAGCAGGTGTTAACGGCGCAATCCAGACAATTCTGCAGACAATTCAGCAAACAGCTACTATCGCAATTTATCAAGTTGCTGCTACTGCTAACGTTACAAACTTGTCATTGGCTGTATACCCAACCGCAGCTTACACAGCAGCAACATTGCAAACAGCTATTCGTTCATGCGGTTCGAACGTAGCTGGCACAGGCTATGATGCTTCTGGCGCAACTGTAACAGACGTTGGTTTCCGTTTAGCTTCAACAGCTACAGCAGCAGCCTAATTTTAAAGTTATCTTTAAAAACACTAAACCCGCTCAGGCGGGTTTTTTGTTGATTAACATAAATAATACACACACACACATACACACACTCTTGAGCTTTTATTTTTAAGGAGGTGTTATGCTCAACGATTGTTTAATATATTGGATCCATAGCGATCTAGAAACTGATATAAACTCACACGGATATATTGGGATTACAAAAAATTTAACTCGCAGATTAAAAGAACATTCTAGGAAAAAGAATTTTCTGGAAAACAGAATAGTTGATGTTTATTTACATGGCGAAACTAAATTTTGTAGAGAGATAGAAAAAAATCTTAGGCCAACCAGCAATATTGGACTTAACAAAGCACCCGGTGGCGGATTGCCACCAGACCCAACCGGAATTAAACGAAGTTTTGAAACTAAACAAAAAATTAAAGAAAATATGGTTGGGTTTAAGGGAAGAAAACATAGTGAAGAAACTAAAACTAAAATGTGTAACGCAGTACGTGTTGCTCACAAGCATACCGAAGAAACCAAAAATCGTTTATCAGAGATAGCAAAAAATCGTACTACTCCAAATTCTATGTTGGGCCGCAAACACAGTGAAGAAACTAAAGCCAAAATTCGAGCCAAGGCTATCGCAAGATGGCAATAATCAAAGGCCCCGAAAGGGGCTTTTTGTTGACACTACGATATAATCAGTTAAATAGACATATATTATGATGGTCAGCAAAATTACAGAGATAACTATTTTTGAAAGTCCAGATGGAGGGCGTACAGTGTATGCTCGCAAACCTGGTGAAGAAACGCGACATTTACGCACTAATAATGAAAGTCACGACAAAGAAAGAGCCGAGTATGAACGTTGGATGAATATCTTTAATGCTAGACGTAATAACTCAGCACTCAATGATGTATGTTCACAAGCTGAGGTATTGTATGAACTGTCTAAAGATTCGGAATGAGATTTTCTTGCAAAACTTTGTTTGATATTACTGCTACTGGTGTTACTGGACACTATAAATCCTCACGAATTCCATTTAAAGATTTAGCGGGAACTGAGATAATAAATGAAATTACATGGAATAGATCTAGAAATCAACAACGCAATTGGGAAACTTTAACACAATTAATAGGATTACGTACACAAATTGCTAAATTATCTAACCCTATACAATTAGATAAAACATGGAACTTTGATTTTGAAGTAGATGCTCCTTATGTATTCGGATCTGAAGAAAATCCAACTGAATTGTTATTGTCAGACTGTAATAGTGTTCCTATGCTGATAAATTTAGAAAATAAACCTGAATTATTTCCATACTTGGTAGTTATCGGCAGTAATCAAAACATATGGTTTAGTTCATTAAGCTAAATATATTATTGGGAGACATTATGGTTGAGCCTACAGATATTGAGAAAAAAAGTTTAGAAGCACATGTTGAATTATGTGCCGAACGATATAATGCAGTCGAAGGAAAATTAACTATTTTAGATGATAAAATTACTCATCTTTGTTCGGAAATTGTAGATGTCAAACTTGCGTTATCAAAAATGACCGAAAAAAATGCTGATAGATTAGTTACCTGGGGTATTGGAATTATAGGCACTATGGCATTAATTATAGGATTTTTTATAGAGCACTATATTATAAAATGATGAATGAAATGGATATCGACAAAGCCTTTAGGAAAGAATTTCCTAAAATATTAACTAACCTTATTTTTCCAAATGAGGATGGTAGCTTTGAAGTTTTCGGAAGATATGTGATAAAGAAAGAAAACTCTGTATATCGGGTATATTGCTCAGGTACTAATATGGGTATGTTTAGTAGCACAAAAACAGCATTAAGCTGGTGTATAGCTTCAAAGTTTTCTAACTATAATTTAGCACGAGATATCTTAATTTTGGATAATAAATTAAGATCTTTATCTAATGATATTACAACACGGGTAAGTGTGGCGGAACGTAGTAAAAACTTTATATTTCGTGAAACCGTAGAAACTAAGTTAGAGACCAAAATTATCCATAAAAAGCAGGTTGAGCAACAATTAAACAAATGTGTCAACTACGCTAAATACTATCAACAAAAAGGATTTAACAATGAAAATGTTCGAACTGGCCGCGACCAAGCCATCAAAACAAGCCGCTAAGGTATATGAGAGTTATTTCGGAGACAATATTAATGTCGATGTAATTTCCCCACGACAAGCTCGTACTATGCTTTCTAAAGTACAGAAGCTAGTGACTGAGCATCGTTCTACACCGGCTTTTCATAGCAGTGAAAAGAATCCAACTTATTTAAAGTTGATGATGCTGGAGCGTGTTTTAAAAGCAAAAGTAAAAGAAACAGCTACTATTGGCATTGGTGATGCCGCTGGAGCTAATCAAAATACAGCACAAAATGCAGCTCAAAATGCTCAGGCTACTCCTAATGCTAACGTAGCAGCTGGTGATGCTGCTGCCAAACAAAAAACACAACAGTTAATAAACACTAAGTTTAAAGATCCTAAGGTCAAAGCAGCTGTTCAAAAAAGCACATCTGGCCAAGCATTGACTACAGCCGATCAACAATTAGTTGCTCAAGCTGCATTGCAAACAGAAAGCAAAACAATGCGCCGCCAATTGTATCGTTTACTACGTGAATCAGAAGTTCAGCAAGCTCAGGTTGTTATTGCAGCCAAAGCTATGGTTGATGACATTCAGACAATGCTAGAAGAAGTTTCTACTATGCAATTCAAGACTTTACCCCCACTGGTTAGCGAAATGCAAAATCAAATCGGCGTTGATCAAGCTATGCAATTTAACGCTGATGTAACAAAGGTACTTGCTAACTTAGTTCAAACTGTACAAGCAGCTAAGCTTGAAATGGATCGTGCCCTTGGTGTTGTAACAGGCGAGCAATCAGCAGCCGCTCCCGGTGAAGAATCAGGATTAGGTGCTGAGCCAGGGTTGGATGCTGAGCCAGGTCTTGATGATCCTGAAATGGATGCTGAGCCAGGTCTTGATGATCCTGAAATGGATGATCCTAATATGGATGGCGCCGGCCTAGGTCGTGCTAAACGCTAATGTTAATTTTTGAAGTAGAAAATACTGAGAAGGTAGATACTAGTAAATTAGGAGCATTGGCGCAATTCTTATCTGGAATTGCTGATGACAATGATTCAAAAAAACAAATATCTACCAAAGCGTTTATTGAGCTAGCTCAACGCCTTGGTGTTAATGTCACCGATGGTCCACAAGGTAATCTATCTCAATTAATCTCTCAAGAACCATTGAGTAAACTATTACTACCAATTGATCCCGCCAGTCCAGATATAATTAAGTTTGTTGGGAATGAAGAAGCAGCACCAGAAGCTGGCCAAGATCCTATGGACTCAGAAACAATAGTAGCTGCAAATGCCAAAGCCGCTGCGAAAAAAGGGTTTGGCAAAAAATTAAACTAATCTGTTGACATTTAACTTAAAACTAAGTACAATTAACATAGCAACTTAACTAACAGAGTTACGAAATGAAAAAAATTATTTTAACATTATTAGTGACAATATCATGTATCAGTGCAGCACCATCATACGCATGGAATCGCGGTGGTAATGGATATCATGGTGGTTATAATGGATATCGCGGCGGATACAACAACAACTATCGTGGTGGATATAACAACAACTGGATTGCACCAGCTATTGGTGGATTAATTGTCGGCGGTGTAGTTGGTGCTGCATTAGCATCTCCATATTACTCTCCCGCACCCGCACCAGTGTACGTGCAGCCTGCCCCAGTTTATGTTCAACCTGGATCGGTATATACATCTCCGCCAGCCGCACCAGCTGGCTATCATCATGAACAAATGTTAGACAACAACTGTAATTGTTATGTTACTGTATTAGTGCCGAATTAATCAAGTATAAGTAATACCACAAAAGGAGATTTATCATGTTTGAAACACTATTATGGCTTGCAGTAGGAGCATTTATTGGATGGAATTTCCCACAACCAGATTTTGCTAAAAGCATCCAAGCAAAACTAACTGATTTAATCAAAGGCAAATAGAAAACTGGTATGGCTTATAGCGAAAAAGTTTTAGACCATTATGAGAACCCGCGCAACGTAGGGTCCTTTGCTAAAGACGAAGATAACGTTGGCACTGGCATGGTGGGCGCACCTGCTTGTGGTGACGTGATGAAGTTACAGATAAAGGTTAAAGATGGCATTATCACGGATGCAAGATTTAAAACATATGGGTGCGGATCAGCAATCGCAAGCTCCTCGTTGGTCACTGAGTGGGTCAAAGGAAAATCTCTTGAAGATGCTGGACGAATTAGAAATACAGACATTGCCACGGAATTGGCACTTCCGCCCGTTAAAATCCATTGTTCTATTTTAGCATCTGATGCCATTGCTGCTGCAATCGCGGACTACAAAAAGAAAAATAACATAGAGCAATGAACTTTGATAAATAAGTTCATGAATACATGTAATTGTGGTTGCAGAACAAATCTCAGAAAAGATAACAAAACAGGTTATCAAAAAGGTCATAAACCATGCCTCGTGTGTGGTAACTTAGTCAAAAAATCTGGGTTAGAATGCTGTTCAAAGTCTTGTTCTGCTAAACTTCATTGGCAAAGAAATCCAGAAATGAAGGCTAGCAGGTCATTTAACGCTGACAGATTCGCAACTAGAGAAAAGAATCGCGAGGAATGGATAAAAAATCTATCAATAGCAATGAAAGGAAATGAGCCTTGGAACAAAGGAAAGATTGGAGTTCAGGAAGCATGGAATAAAGGTTTACCAAAAATACAGCAACCATTTTATGGAAAAACTCATAAAGAAGAGTATTACTTAAAATGTGAAAAAACTATCCTTGAAAAATACGGAATCACAAATACATGGAGTTTGGCAAAAACTTCTTCTAGAAGTAAGGTTGAAAAAAGATTACAGCCACTACTAGAAAACTATTCATATAATGTTAAGTTTGGCAATTTTAAACCAGATTATATAAACTATGATACACATCATATTATTGAGGTTTACGGAGATTATTGGCATTGTAACCCAAAAAAATATAGTAAAGAATATTATCATTCCCAGTTAAAAATGACAGCAGAAGAGATATGGCTAAAAGATAAAATAAGACTTGAATATTTTGAATCTATGGGATATGCTGTAACTGTTATCTGGGAAAATGATGTAGACAAGTTTATTAAAGATTATATAAGCAAACATGATACACAAAATACTGAAGTGGCCAGATCCGATTCTACTAAAACCATGCCAACCGTGGGACTTCAGTAACCCTCCTGTTGAAAACATAAGTCAAGATCTTCTTGACACTATGAATAGTCAGATGGCATTAGGACTTGCTGCTAATCAAATAGGTATCTCATACCGAGTTATTGCAATGAATGTGCAGAACGGTGTATACGCAGGCCAACAATTAGTGTTAGTAAATCCAGATATAAACAAATTATCAGAAGATCTTTGGGAGCACAGAGAAGGGTGTCTAAGTTTTCCTAAGATAGATCTTACTGTCGCTAGATCCAAATATGTATATGCTCGTTGGAGAGATATAAAAGGTGCTGAACATAGTACAGTATTCAGTGAGATTGACGCTAAATGTTTCCTGCATGAGATAGATCATCTAGATGGCAAAGTGTTTAAGGACTACGTAAGCGATTTAAAGTTTCAAATGGCAGTTAAAAAAGCGAAAAAATAATGGATGTAAAAGAAAAAAAAGCACTAGACACTAGGTTTCAATACTTAGTTAACGAAATTTGTAATGTTGCTCCCGCAACTCGCAGTGAATTTCCCATGAAGCAATGTAATGCTAAACTTCGTTTAGCGATACTTAAAGAAGAATTGTCTAAGGAAATTTCTGAACTAATAGAAAAACTATAATGATAACAATAACAGAAACAGCAGCAAAGAAAATAATTAGCAATATTGCTAAACGAGGGCATGGTCAAGGCATCAAAGTTGGTGTTAAAACTACCGGATGTAGTGGACTTGCATATGTACTTGAATATGTAGATCAAGTTCCATGTACGTGGGATTGGGTAGAATATGATATTGGTGAAGGCGCCAAGGTTTGGGTAACTCAAAAAGATTTAGTTTATATTGACGGACTTGAGATTGATTATGTTCGTAAGGGTCTTAATGAAGGATTTGATTTTATCAATCCAAAAGAAGCAGCCCGGTGCGGTTGCGGAGAATCATTTACCATTTAACTTGATATTTGTGCAGTACTAAGTTAAACTAGTGTAATGTATATACCTAAATTTGATTATAAAGACTTATCACGTACCACTGAAGCTGGAAAACGTTTGTATCAAACACCAGATGGACGCCGTGTTCCTTCAGTAACTACTATTCTAGGTGCTACTCAGCCCGAAGAAAAAAAGCAATCCTTACAAAACTGGCGCAATTCAGTCGGCGCAGAACGAGCACAAGCTATCACAACAGAAGCTGCCAATCGAGGCACCAGAATGCACAAATATCTTGAAGATTACATACGCAATGGTGTAATAAGCGAACGAGGATCAAATCCTTACAGCTGGGCTAGTCACAAAATGGCACAGACTGTCATAGAAGACGGTCTTAAAAATGTCAATGAAATATGGGGTGTAGAGATTCCATTATATTTTCCTCAATTATACGCCGGCACCACTGACGGGTGTGGCATGCACCTTGGCGAAGAAAGCATACTTGATTATAAACAGACAAACAAACCAAAGAAAATAGAGTGGATTGATGACTATTTTCTACAATTAGTTGCGTATGCATTAGCTCACAATGAGGTTTATGGAACAAAAATTCGCAAGGGTGTTGTTCTAATGTGTGTAAAACCCACAGTAGATCCTACCACTATGGAACCTACTGATCGTCCGCAATACCAAGAATTTATATTAGAGCCCAAAGACTTTGATAAGTGGGAACAAGAGTGGTGGAAACGTTTAGAACTCTACTACATGATTAGCTAAATACTTGATATTAAGGAACCAAGTAATGGCAATCGTCCAAATTTCACAAATCACAAATCGTTTGGGATTAAACATAGATTTACCGCAATTGGCAGGTGCCGAGTTAGGTTGGTCTACAGATACCCGTCAGTTATATATAGGTAATGGCACCTTAGCAGAAGGTGCTCCTGTTATTGGAAATACTGAAATTTTAACAGAATTTTCGGACATTTTAAACTTAGCTGCTAGTTACACATACAAAGGAACAGCAGCGGGATATACAGTACAAACTGGCCCCACCTCTGGTACTCCTGTGACACTGAGTTTACAAAATTGGCTAGATCAATTCGCTTCTGTATTAGATTTTGGAGCAAAAGGTGACGGATTAACTGACGATACTGCCGCGATTAATCGTGCGCTAAATCAATTATATTGCATTCAATCTAATCCACAAGTTCGCCGTAGTTTATTCTTTCCAGCTGGTGTTTATGTAGTTTCTGGAACTATTAATATTCCGCCGTATGCTACATTATATGGCGAAGGCCCTGACAATTCTATTATTCAACTAGTGGCATCTGGAAGTGCTGCTGACACAATGTGTGTAGCACAAACTGCTGATAGTTTACAACAAACAGGAGCTAATATTGGTAATGGAGGTGCAATTCCTCCTACTGATATTAATATTATCAACATGGCTTTCCAAAGTCTTGATGATACAATGAATGTATTTTTAGCACAATCGGTTACTAACAGTGAATTTCGTAGTGTTGGATTTTATGGCGTAGGGACTACTGGAACATTGACATCTGATACAGCTAATACATCATGTGTATTATTAGAAAGCCAAATGGTAACTACATCAGGCATTTTATTTGATGGATGTAGATTTAGTGGCACAACATACGGCGTTAATACAAACGATGCTACTAATGGCGTGGTAGTTACTAACAGTAATTTTAATATCTTGTATCAAGGTATTGCTTTGGGATCAGGTGTTATAGTCAATGATGGCCCATCTGGAACACGAATTACTAACAATGTGTTTGATAACATTTATAGCTTTGGCATTAATATAGGAGACGTATCTCTTAACATAAGCGGATACAATATTTTTTATAATGTTGCCAATCATTTTTTAGGTATATCAAGTCCGCAACAGTCAATAATTAACATTACTGGCAATAATAATGCCAGTGTGGGTGACATGTTTGAGCGATCCGACGCTTTTGCTACACAATATCCTCGCATATCTTTAGGTACGTCGGTAAGTATTGCAACCACGAATGGGTCACAAATACAGTTAGGTACTAAGACAGTTCAGTCTGGATTAATAGTATCATTGGCGGCAAGTGTACCAGAAGGTTCAGAAGAAACAGCTTTCACTATAGATACAGCAACAACAGGTCCAAGTTTTAAAATAGACTATTCAATTGTACTTAATAATACAGAATATAGATCTGGATCGTTTGTATTGGCAAGCGGCACGGTTCTTAACTATAGTGATGATTATGTTGAAAATAGTAATCTTGGAATTATTTTATCAGCATCACAAGTTGGATCTGTGGTTTCAATTTTGTATAGTTCTACAACGGGCTATACATCTCAAATGAGTTATTCAATCAGCTATTTCAATTAATGTGGCACAAAGATTTTGCTAGTAGACTAGGCGCATGGGCTGAACTTCGCAAAGAAGTTCAATCTATGCCGCTAGAACAAATCCTTCAAACAGTTAATTCATGGTGGTACCAAGCGCCATGGACGGGATATTATTTACACTGGGACGATATGGCAAAATGGCCAGATCCATGGCAACTTTTGAGTGATAATATCTACTGTGATGTTGCCAGAGGGCTAGGAATACTGTATACTATAACTTTACTGGATCATGCAGATTTAACATCTGCAGAGCTGGTTTTAACTGAGGACAGTCGTAATTTAGTCTTAGTTAATGAAGAAAAATATACGCTTAATTGGGACACTGATGTTGTAGTAAATAATCATTTGCCGCACAGCATCAAACATCGTTTTATACAGCCCAGTATATAGTAGTATAAGTAGTACACAATACAAAAAGAGAAAGAATGACAAAGATTACAGTTGTAAAACGTAATGGAGATAGAGAGCCTCTCCAAATAGAAAAATGGCAAGCTCAAATAGCAAAAATTTGTAAAGGCATTGCTGATGTTAGCCAGTCAATGGTTGAGATTAAAGCGCAGTTACATTTTTATGATGGCATAACTACAGAAGATATTGACAGTATTACTCTACGAGCTATAGTAGATTTGATTGATGTAGGATCAAATCCAGATGTAGGACACACTAACTATCAGTATGTTGCTGGAAAGCAGCGACTGTCAATGCTTAGAAAAACAGTATATGGCACATATGAACCGCCACATTTATATGAAATCGTAAAGAAAAATGTTGCTTCAGGATTTTATACTCAAGAACTATTAGAATGGTATACTGAAGAAGACTGGAATCGAATGAATGATATTATTGATCATTCAAAAGATGAGCAGTATGGCTATGCTGCAATCGAACAGCTTATTGAAAAGTATCTTGTTAAAAATCGTGCTACTAAAGAAATTTACGAAACGCCACAGGTTCGCTATATTGTAGCTGCAGCCACTGTATTTCACAAAGAAGAGCCTAACTCGGCTCGTATGCGTTACATTAAGGAATATTATAATGCCGCATCAGACGGTCTCTTTACTCTTGCTACTCCTGTGCTCGCTGGTCTGGGCACTCCTACAAAACAATTCTCATCTTGCGTTCTTATCCGTAGCGATGATAACCTCGACAGCATTTTTGCGTCTGGGGAAATGATGGCCAAGTATGCCGCCAAACGTGCCGGCATAGGTCTTGAGATAGGTAGATTACGTCCACTAGGCGCACCCATTCGAGGTGGCGAAGTAACGCATACAGGGATGATTCCATTTTTAAAGAAATGGTTTGGCGATCTGCGTAGTTGTAGTCAAGGCGGTATCAGAAATGCAAGTGCTACAGTTTTCTATCCTATATGGCATTATCAATTTGATGATCTTATTGTTTTAAAAAATAATCAAGGCACTGACGAAACTCGTGTGCGCTTTATGGATTATGGTGTTGTGTTATCAGCATTTTTCTGGAAACGATTTAAGAACAAAGAAAATATAACCTTCTTTGATCCAAATGAAGTACCTGATTTATATGAAGCTTTCTATAGCAATACTGCTAAATTTGAAGAACTTTATGTTAAGTATGAAAAGAAGAAAGGTTTAAAAACTAAAACTATGGCCGCTGAAGATGTATTCAAGGGCGGCATATTAAAAGAACGCACAGATACTGGTCGTATCTATCTTATGTTTACTGACAATGTTCAGAATCAAGGACCGTTTGATCCTGAATTCCATACCATATATCAAAGCAATCTTTGCATGGAGATTTTGTTGCCAACTGTTGCAATGGGTACTACAAAGAAGAAGTTTATTAAGGTTAAAAAAGAAGTAGCAAGTGACTTTTTACTAAACAAACCAGAGCAATTTGTTAAACTGAAGAAACTGAAATAGTTAAATGTGCCTAAAGTACAGAGTAATGATAAATAAATGTACAGGAGGCACATATGAACTACTCGGGTTTTATATATGAATGGACAAACAAGTTAGATGGTATGAAGTACATAGGATCACATAAAGGTACTATAGACGATGGATATACAGGAAGTGGAAAACGCTTTGAAAATGCCAGAAACAAATATGGTATTGAGAATTTTGAAAGAGTCATTGTAGAATATATTGAAAAAGAAGAAGATATTTTGATAAGAGAGCAACATTACTTAGATATGTTTGGGTGTGCTAAAAGTCCAATATATTACAACATCGCTCCTAATGCTGGTGGAGGTGATTGTGGTAATGGCCCTAAAATATCTGCTTCTAAGAAAAAGAGATTTGCTTCTGGAGATTTGATAATCAATAATAAAGGTAAACAAATGAAGGATGAACAAAAACTTAAATTAGCAGATGATTGGGAAGTTACTACTCCTGCTAGCGAAGTTTTGTTGATTACCAACATGCTTGAATTCTGTCGCCAACATAAATTAAATGCCAGCGCCATGAGTGCTGTGGCTCGTGGTAGAAAGAGTATGTACAAAGGTTATAAATGTAAAAAATTAACCAACAAGCGTGATGTAGTATATGAACCGGCAGAGTACGTGTTTATGACTAAAGAAGAAAGAAGTCAGCAACTAAAAGAGGTAGCGGTCAAGGGCGGCGACCATCACGAAGCAGTAAAAATTGAGTATGATGGTATTGTATATGATAGTATTGCAGAAGCAAAAGAAACCACAGGTAAAAGTTATTACCTAATCACAAAATACGGAAAGAGAATATGAACAAATTATATGAAGAAATAGAATATCTACCCGAAGATACAGATGATGAATATGAGTATTATGAGGTGGATGAAGATGCCGCGAGGATTAGTTTATGTACACTTGGTAGCCTTAACTGGGGCGCTTTCCGTAATCCAGAAGATATGCGCCGTGCTGCTCGCATACTACATCGCAGCCTAAACAATATTCTGGACTATCAAGACTTCTTGTCAATCCAAAGTAAATTAAGCAACGATGAAATACGCCCACTAGGTATTGGTATCACTAACTTAGCATACTGGCACGCCAAGCGTGGCCTTAAGTATGGCGAGCAGGATGCATTAGCAGAAGTTAAATCTTGGATGGAACATCAGGCATTTTACCTAACAGAAGCCAGTGTAGAGCTGGCAGAAGAGCGTGGTAAGTGCCTGAGCAGCGATCAAACACGCTACGGACAAGGTAAGTTTCCTTGGGAATTACGTGCTGCTGGAGTTAACGAACTCACAGACTTTACCGCAGAACTTCCTTGGGAACCATTGCGCGAACGCATGATCGTATCTGGTGTACGTAATGCCACTGTGACGGCAATTGCTCCAGTCGAGTCTAGTTCGGTAGTAATCAACAGCACCAACGGTGGTGAAATGCCCATGAGCTTGATTACAGTCAAGGAATCAAAAGCTGGAAGTTTAATCCAAGTGGTACCTGAATACAATAAACTCAAGGCTAAGTATCAACTAATGTGGGAACAAACTGACTGTGTGGGATACTTGAAGACCATGGCTGTACTTGCAGCGTATGTGGATCAAAGTATTAGTACCAACACGTTTTATAATCCAGCACACTATGAGGGTCGTAAAGTTCCAGCTACCTTAATTGCTAAAAATTTAATGTTGGCTCATTACTGGGGATTGAAAACATTATACTACAGTTTGATTAACAAACAAGGATCAAAGTCCAAATCAGACGGTCCATTGCCAGATATGCTACTTGAACAGATTGATTTTGATGATGAAGAATCATGCGAATCCTGCAAACTTTGAGGATAGATAATGTTAGAAACAATATGTGATATTATGATAGACGCATATAAGCGTAATTGGATTACCAGCCGTGATGGTAATGTTAGCATTCGGCATCATGACCGTGATCACTTTTACATTACACCAAGTGGAGTGCGTAAGCAAACGCTACAACCTGATCAGTTTAAGAAAATTAAAATTGAAAAATGGATCAATAGTGGAGTTGGGGTAGGATCGTACAACTATGGTTGGCGTGATATGGAATACACCGATATAAGTAAAAATTTAATTCCTAGCGGAGAGATTCCATTACATTTTGGATTACAAAAAGAAATGGGACAGAATACGAATGAAGTTCGTGTAATAGTACACGTACATCCTACTTACTGTATTGCAGCCATGCATGCCGGAATAGATTTAAGTACTATCAGTGATTCATTTCCAGAATTAAATCGATATACTAAAGTAGCACCAAATGTGGGAGATGTAGCTCCTATCAGTCAAGAACTTGCTGATGAATGTCATAAAAATTTACAATTAGACAAACATGGCAATATAGCATATGACATAGTAGGCATTAAGGGACATGGAGTAGTTGCTATTGATACCACTCCATGGCGAGCCTATGAACATATAGAAAGATTAGAACATATTTGCAAGATAGTACTTGCATCAGGAAAATATTAATGAGTATAGCCCAATATAACTTAAGTACAAAAACAGACTATCTTAGTCGTAAAATGTTTTTGGATCCAGCTGGACCTGTTACTGTGCAACGATTTGAGGAGGTTCGTTATCCTAAACTAACAAAATTTGATGCTGAAGCTAGAGGATTCTTTTGGGTTCCAGAGGAAATTTCGTTAACTAAAGATGCAGGAGATTTCAAAGACGCAAGCGATACTGTTAAGCATATCTTTACAAGTAACTTGTTACGACAAACAGCATTGGATAGCGTACAGGGTCGCGGTCCCACACAAGTGTTTACGCCTGTATGTTCTATTCCAGAACTTGAAGCACTGATGTATAACTGGGGATTTTTTGAAACAAATATCCATAGTCGTTCGTATAGCCATATTATTCGTAATATCTACAATGTGCCAAAGGATGTCTTTAACACAATTCATGATACACAAGAAATTATTGGCATGGCGGCAAGTATTGGAAAATACTACGACTATCTACACAGATTAAATTGTCGCAAAGAACTAAATGATAACGGATATGCGGTTGATGAACGAGAACACATCAAAGCAATTTGGTTGGCTCTACATGCTAGCTACGCACTTGAGGCATTCCGTTTCATGGTTTCATTTGCCACAAGTTTGGCAATGGTTGAGAATCGTATCTTTATTGGCAACGGTAATATTATCGGCTTAATTTTACAAGACGAAATCTTACACAAGGAATGGACAGCTTGGATTATCAATCAAGTTGTTAAGGAAGATGCCAGATTTGCCAGTATCAAGGGTGAATGCGAAGCCGAAGTATATCAAATATATCAGGATGTTATTCGTGAAGAAAAAGAATGGGCGGATTACTTGTTCAACAAGGGTCCAGTCATAGGTCTTAACGCTAATATTCTTAAAGAATTTGTTGACTTTACTGCTGTAGCAGCACTAAAGGAAATTGGTATCAAGTATCAAGGTACAGCACCAAGAACTACACCAATCCCATGGTTTAACAAACATGTAAATGTAAGCAATAAACAATCTGCATTACAAGAAACCGAAAGTACAAACTATGTTATTGGAGTTATGGGAGATACTCTAGATTACGATGAGTTGCCCAGTCTTTAAATACGAACTGTAGTCCACTTTGCGCTGAAAGATTTGCCTTCAGCTTTATGTTTGACAATCTTGCGGAATTCTTCTTTACGAAGTTCCGCAATTTTTTTATCGTCGTGATCAAGACAGGCTTGGTATAATTTAGTAATTAATTTATTTTGTTTCATGATTTTTCCTTGTAACAAAAATGCAATATTGCAACTGTATTTACTATATTAATGCTTCTTTAACTAATAGCAATGCCTGTTCTTTTTCATAACCTTTCTCTGTACCTACTTCACCGGACTTAACTGAGATCATAGATGCGAACAACCCTTTAATCCGTTCTCTACTGCGCGGATTTTTAATTGTATTATTGATTTGCGAAATCAAATTAACAAAACTACAATCAAAATTGTATTGGTATAACAGACAAGGGATATTATAGAATTGTGTAGAAGTCCATAGTATTTCTCTACTAACTTGTTTGTATGTACCTGGTTCATACTGTACTCGTCTTAACTGTAGTTCACTGCTAGATAAATTAAATTCGTACTCTTGATCTTGGCCTAATACTCCTGGATCAGCAATTCCGAGTCTGGTAAAGAGTTTGTCTTCAGGAGTTTCTAATACGGCAACTTTGACTAATCCTAAAACTAGTCCTTGGATTGATGCTGGCATATTTAAAAAACTTTGTTTAAAGCCGGCTTCATTATTATTTGTCGCAATAATATTATCAATCTGTACTGAATATCCTAATTCATTATCATAGTATCTTACAGTTACAATCTCCCCTGAGTTGTATGTACGCCGACCTAAATATTTAAGATTACTAAATGGTACAATGATATTTTCAGATTGACTATGGAAAAATTCAACCAACGACTTTTTAAGAGTGGTCTTAGTAAGCATAGTGGGAATATAAGTCACTAAATCTATATCACCAAATGTCTGTTTAGATTTATCAGAAATATAACTACCGGTAGGATACAGCATAGCATCTTCACAAAACTGATAAATGAGTTTTGAATAGCTTCTCGTAAATTGTGCATAGTCTAGACGACTTCTGACTCTTTCTGCTCCTGCTACTCCGCTCATAATACCACCTTTAATTTAGAATCTTCTGGTAAAAATTTTCCTGTTAATACTAAACGATCCTTACGGCCAATCCATTCCTCTTGTAAGTTATCAGGAATGTCTGCTCTAGTAGAATCTAAAATCTTGAAATATGTATCAAGCATCCTACTGTACTTTTCAGAATCTAATTGTTTAGCCAGAGTTTCACCAAGAACATAATAATCTGCGACAATATCCGTAGTAAGCGTAGTGCCTAAACGTTCATTGAGAATGGTTAATGCTTGTACTGGATCTTTTGCTAACCATTCTTTAGTAGTTTTGTCTCTAACGCCAATGCCATGACTAAATGATAAGTCAGCAACTTGGAACGCAGACAACATTAGCTGTGTGCGATGTAGACCTTTTACATTAGAATCATCTGGATACGCTGCCGAATAGTAACTGAACCGTATCCAGTCTAGGTTGCCAATCATCCAATCAATCTGAACGCATTCTCCTGTATCATCACCATTCAAATCTTTTTGTGGATAGTATCCAAAAATGCTGCTGTCTGTTACTTTCTTTTCATCACAATGAATATTGGGAGCGTGTAGATTGATATAGCGAACAAGGTTTAGTAAAAATGCCTTCATACGCAATTGATCATCTGATGCTGTTTTTGCTCGGCTCTTTAACAATGTGAATGTTTGTTCGAACTCAGGAACAGTAAGGTTCCATGATTTTAATTGATTTGGTAAATTGTCGTTATGTACATCAAAAATATAATGATTGCTAATACCTAGATCAATATCACCGGAAACTGGTTTCTTACCAACCGAGCCTAAAGTTTCAAAATAATGGATATTAAAAATTACTTGATGTGGGAATAGATTCTCTAACTCGGCAAAGTATGCTGTTAGCGTAGGAAGAATATTTTCTCTAAGAATTGGTGCTGTCTTGTCAGCAAATACGTTACCACCCATCATTACTCCAGATTGTTTATTATGGAGTAATTATAGTGTGAATTTATCTATTTGTCAAGTACAGGATTAAACTAAAACTGCTGTGGTAGTATCCGCATCCGAGTCGTAAGTTACCAGCACAAGATTGTGATCAACTGAATTAACATAGACGCTATAGGTAAAGGTGTATGCTGGAAGCGATGGATTAGTTACTTCCATGAATTTAGCTGAAATGAAAGTAGTAGGTTGTCCGCCTGACTGGGCAACCATATCTAATAATTGAGTGGTGTTAAGGTTTGTAAAGTAGGCTAATTGTGATGAATTGATAGGCATGTATTTCTCCGTTTAATTTATTTATTAGATAATTGTCAAGCACTACTAGTAATCCACTAAATATTGTGCTAAAATACAACGTTATAAGGAATAATATGATAACAGTTTATACCAAAGACGATTGCCCGTTTTGTGATCGTGCCAAAGCATTATTAGAAAGCAAAGGCATTGAATATACCACAGTAAATGTAAGTGTTCGCACAGAAGCTCGTGACTACTTGGTCGAGCAAGGATTGCGTAGTGTGCCGCAGATTTTTAATGACACAACATTAATTCAAGGTGGGTACCAAGGATTGGCTAGTAAGCCAGAAGAATTTTGGACAGAATTAAAAGGATAATATGGAAATTAAAGACAACGAAGTATATACATTTAAAATGGCATCAGGTGAAGAAATAGTCACAAAAGTATTAAGTTCAGATACCGACTATATCTATATCACAGAACCATTGGCAGTAGCACCTAGCCCACAAGGGCCAGCGTTAATGCAAGGGATTTTTACTTCAGAACCAGGGACAAAAGTATCACTAAATATTAAGCACATTGCAATGTTTGCTGAAACTGAAGACAGTATTAAACAGCGTTACATTAAAGTTACTACAGGAATTGACATTCCAAGCAAAAAACTTATTTTAGGATAATATATGGCAGGTGGAGTTGTAAGAATGACAGACCCGAATTCATGCGGTGGTGTTCCTATGGGCGGAGTTAGCTCTGTACGAGTTAACGGTATTCCAATTGTAGTGAATGGCGCTAGCGTTACTCCACATCCTAATAATAAACCGCCACATACTAATGCTCGAACAGTTGCAGGATCTTCTTCCGTACGCGCGGGAGGGCAACCGGTAGTAAGTGCATCAGATGTTGATAGTTGCGGACACTCTAGAGTAAATGCCAGTCCAAATGTTAGGATAGGATAATGGCACAGGCTCCTAGTTTATTAACGCCATTTCAATTAACTGTTACCTCTGGATTACTGAATAATCAAGGCATAAGCGTTAATGCTCAATTTATATCTAATGTAAATACATTTAACAATTTGCCGTATATGTTAGCGTTAAGTGAAGCGATAGCAGCTGCTAGTATTGTACCAGAATTATCTCAACCTATATTATTAGAATTATATACACTAGGGTCAAATACATGTGCTGCACTTGGTGATAGTATCCCGCCACATACTGGCAATATAGTTTATCCTGGCAATGTATTATTCTCAAGTCTGTTGTTAGAAACAGGCTATTCTTACATGGGTCAAAATGCCACTGGTGCAGGCAAAGATTTAAGTATATTTTGCCAGGGATTTGGTGCGCTAGTTGGCTACAATGGTATCACTAACAGCTTTGTAAATTCAGCTGTTAACAGTCAAAATTATCTAGCAGGCACTTACACAAATGCTGATAACATGGTTAGCGGTGGAATTACCAGCGTTAATGTATGTACTGAACAATGGGGCAATGATCTTGCTAAGCTAGGTGGATTAATTAATCTCAAAACTCTGCCAGAATTAGGAACGCCATTAGCACTAGTGCAACAATTGGCATCGCTAGGCGGAGTTACGCCTGATCTTACATTAGCTTTCTCAAATGCCGGAGTTAGTTTAGATGTTGTAATTAATATATCATCGCCAGATGTTGTCGCATCAACTGCAGATCAAAAAGCCATGTATACTGCAATGACACAAATAAAAGGCGCCGCATTAACTGAAATATTACAAGTATTAGGTGTTACAACTCCTAATATTACTACTATGGCTGATTTATTAAATCCATACAAAATATTTCCGACAAGTTTCCAAACATTAACATTTACAGGAACTAATGGCGTTAAGCAAAACATCTATGTAAATCCTACTGGCACTGTTAACGCTACTATGCAACAGTACTTGCCAAATATCGCATTGAGTACAATATCATGACCGCATTAGATAAATTAAGTCAAATAATTCCTCCTGATCAAGCATTAGCTAACAAGGCATTATCTACTGCGCTTCAGCAAATTACAAATATTTCTTCCTTAAATTTACCTAGATTAGCTAATGCTGTTAGTAATGTACAAACTAATTATGGATTGCCATTAGTCAACGCTCAAAAAACAGCAGTGGATCCTGCTGTGGCAAATAATATTTCTAACACGCTAGGTATAGGTTCAGGACCAAATGGCACACTTACTATTGATAATAGTATGGGAATTGCTGCTGGGTTCGTTGTGACTTCTGCTTTTAACAATGTAGTTACACTTGTTAATTCAATGGACTTGTCTAATTTAGCAAACATATACACCGATATGACTGCTACTGCAAATGGCACTTATGGACCTGCGACGGGGCCTATTACTATTATAACTGGACCAGCTGCTGGCACTTACGATAATATTAATGCTGCATTCTCTGGACAAGAAGCTAATGCCAATGCTGGCACAGGCGGAAATGGACTTATTCCATCAGTTAATTCAAATGTTATACCTAATATTATTGCTGCATATCCTAGTCAAACTACCAGTTTAAATTCAAATTGGGGTAATATGATGACTCAGTTAAATACTGAAAAGAAAGTTCAACAAAGCGCGACCATTGACTTTGCGAATTTAACTCCACATAGTAATCCTCCAATTTATAGTTTTGTACTATCATTGCCGCAATACGGACAAGATACTGCTGCAAATGGAGCATTTCAATATCTAGAATCAGTCGCTGATCTTACTAATTTAACAGGACAAACTCTGGTGGCAGCATTGAGGCAAGGACAGTCTAATATTGCTACCACAGGAATTGCCACTACAAGTAATGTTCCGGTTAATCCAAATCCACCACCACCGGAAGCAACTTTAACCAAATCGCAATATCCATATCCGTTGCCACCAACAACTTGATTTTTTTATAAATAATATTATTATGAAATATAACGAATTTATCACTGAAAATCTACGCACTGAAAATCCTTGTTGGAAAGGATATAAAGCCATCGGCACCAAAAAGAAAGCGGGCAAAACTGTTCCTAATTGTGTTCCTAAAGAAGGTGTTGAGGAAGCGGCTAATGCAGCCCAACAAGCAGCCATCGCGGTTAATATGAAAAAACATCATAAAAAGCCTAAGCATGTGACTGAAGATGAACAGATAGATGGCATGGCTAGAGGCGAAATAAAATCTATTATTGAAAATGCTTTACATATTCAACAGGCATTAGAGCAAGGCGTTGAACTAGATGGATGGATGTATAGTTATATTACTATATGCAATGATCATTTGAATAGTGTGGCAGAACAAATTGGTAATCCTGATATTGATGAAGTATACGCCAACGAACAGTTTGATATGATTGAAGCAATGATGGAAGATATTGCTGAACATCATGGGCTAGATTCTGATACGATATGGGATTTATTTGAAACTGTGTCTGATAGTGAATTACTATCTGAAACAGCAGCATGGCAAAAATCATCTGGAAAAAACAAAAACGGTGGGCTTAATCAAAAAGGTGTTAATTCATACAGAAGAGAACACCCCGGTAGTAAATTAAAAACAGCTGTAACTACTAAACCTAGTAAATTAAAACCCGGTGGCAAAGCTGCCAAACGCCGGAAAAGTTTCTGCGCTCGTATGAAGGGTATGAAGAAATCTAGAACTTCAGCTAAAACAGCGCATGATCCAAATTCAAGAATTAACAAATCACTGCGAAAGTGGAATTGTTAGGATGAGGGCCAACGAATTCATTACAGAATTATACTTTATGGGCAGTCCGTGTACTAAAGATTGTAGTGGTCACAAAGCAGGATACTCATGGGGACAAGCACATTCTGGCAAAGAAGAATTTGGTCCTAGCCCTAGTTTTAATAAAGGCACATATCTAGCAAAGAACTACACTCCACGGGCACAAGGTGGTGGTAAAGTTAAAGGTACATTAAGTCAAAATCCTAATGCTGTGGCAAAACGCAATCGTCGTGCTCAACCAAAACCTGAGCCAGTAGCTACTCCAGTAGCGCAGCCAGGTGCTGAAAAAGTTGATGAAGCAACAGGCGATAAAGATTTTGATAGCATGATGGGTAAGCTTACCAATCCAAATGCTCTTGCTGCTCATGCGCGGGACGAACGTGCAAGAAACGCCGATCACGAGTTTTTACAGATGGGAGATCATATATGGGCTCATTTGGAAAAGCTAGGTAAACAAATTCTGAAATCTCCAAGTCGTCTTACATGGTATGCCAATGCTATCAGAATAGGCGACTATGCTGCTATTGAAGATTGGCTAACAGAAGTATTACAAATTACTCCAGAAGCACTAGCGAAATTAGATGAGTTATGCTATGATTGGGGTAGACCACTAACAGAATTCGTAGAATCTGTGCAAGAAGGCACGTTTACCCAAGATTACATTCAACATTGGAAACGTTACAAAGCACATGCTGAAGGTAGTAATTAACGCTTGACAATTAATTCCTTGTTAGTTATAATAGCTGTATGATTAATTAACTAGGTGTTGTTATGTATAATTTTCTACCTCGTAGTAAGTCTTTCGCATATCGTAAACCAGTGAACAAAAAAATTCCTATTACTGTTAATTTAGTTCAGGCCGATCGGGTATGGGCAACTGTTGCTTATGCTGACCGTATCAATGGTGGACTTTACTTTAAAGAAACTCAATACAAAGATGGCGAGATCACACATGAGCCAAATCGCACGATTATATATCGTGAATTGGATAAAGCCGTTGTTAACTCTGCCATCACAGAAGCAGACTACGAAATCGGCAAACTCGCCCGTGACTGGCACAAAGGTCGTACATTAATGACTGCTATCAAGCGTCCACTGTCTGGCTTTGAAGCTAACTTAGCTAAAGCTGCTAGCATGGAAGAATTTGCACTAGAAGTACATAAATTAGAAATTGCCACAATTGCAAGTCAAATTCGTAGTTATCGTACAGGTGTTGTACATGAAGAACGTATGTGGGGCACTGATACTACACCACTAGCTGAAGTTGGTGCCAAGGTACAATGCCAAATTGAAGTTGTTAAAAAAATGTTCAGTCAGCAATATAATTGTACTTTTGTTCATGCTATTACAACTGATACTCGTAAGGTATTATCATTTGCATACAATCATGAATTAGATACTAACTCAATAGTTACAATCAAAGGCACAGTCAAAGCACACCGTGATGACTGCACTCAACTTAATCGTGTAAAGGTGTTATAATGGGTCTTGACCAGTATATGTATGTCGCAGCAAAAGCTGGTGCGTATGACGAATATTACGAAGATGAAAATTACGAAAAAGCAGACGATGATCCAACAAAACTTAGTAAACCTCGCGAGTTGGGATACCGAAGAAAGCACCCGAATTTACATGGTTGGATGGAACGACTATGGGTAGAAAAAAACCCAGGCGCCGATAAAGAGACTGGGTATATGTTTAATGGTGTTGAACTAGAACTTACATGGGAAGACCTTGATAGGTTAGAAGCTGATGTTAAGGCTGGCAATTTGCCAAAGACAAGTGGATTCTTTTTTGGTGATGGTTCCGATGATTTTTACAAAAAAAATGATTTAGATTTTATTAAAGCCGCCAAAGCAGAAGTTTTTCTTGGCCTTAAAGTATTTTACAACTCAAGTTGGTAATGTATGAACTACAAATATATTGGATGGTGTAGTGACGGTGAACACGATAAAGTGTGGGTTTGTATTCAACTGTCCGGAGATCGACACGGAAAGTTTTTAACGGTCTGGGGTCGTCGTGGCAAAAAGCTACAGAGCAAAATAGTTGAGTCTACCACTTATGAAATGGGAAAACTGGCCCGTAGCAAAGATGCTAAAGGTTATGTTGAAATTCCCAAAGATAAACTACACGAAGTATACCCAGAATTTCAACAAGATTTAGAAAAAACTACAGCATGGGCGTTATTAAAATCATGAATACAAGCACAACCTCTACACATATAGATTATAGCGCAGAGCATTTTGAAGGAATTAAATTGGCAGCAGACTGGATTAGAGACCTTGAGAGTGACAACGGTAGACTACATAAGGAATCAGTAATTGAAAAAGCATTGATGGCAGCACAATTGGGTTCAACTAATGCTCAATGTTTTCTTTTCAATTGCTATCAGGCATACAATCCGTACTATGTATTTGGTGTAAAAAAAGTTCCTGAGACAGACGGACTTGTTGACAAACCTAATCCATGGCCTAAATTTTGGGCCATGTTAGAAGGACTACGTACACGCAGTTTAACAGGCCATACCGCCCGCGATGCGATTGCAGATATGAGTCAACAGTTTGATTCCATTGAATGGAATCAATTGTGCCGTCGAGTATTGATCAAAGACTTACGCTGTGGCATTACTGAACGTACACTTAATAAAATTTTAGGTAAAACTGAATGGGCTATTCCTGTATTTGAATGCCAGCTAGCAACAGATTCAAATAAGAATGTGTCTAAAATGAAAGGCGAAAAACGCCTTGAAGTCAAGCTAGATGGTGTACGTGTATTAGCATTAGTAACAAAAACCAGTGTACGACTGTTTAGTCGTAATGGCAAGCCGTTTGATAACTTTCCGCATATCGCGGAAGCTATTATGTCTGTTATGGATATGGATAAAATTAAAATGAGTTTTGTACTAGATGGCGAAATTGTTGGGACCAGCTTCCAAGCACTAATGACGCAAGCTCAACGTAAAACTAATGTTGACTCTACTGACATGGTATATAATGTATTTGATTACATACCATTAGATGACTTTGAACGTGGATATTGGAATGCCCAACAACACAAACGGCTAGAGCTATTGGAAATGATGCGTCCAGCATTTGATAATACCAATTGCGTTAATATTATGGATGGCATTAATGTTGATCTTGATACATGCGAGGGGCACAATCAGTTAAAACGGTACGCAAATGATGCGGTAGTAGCAGGATTTGAAGGCATTATGATTAAAGATGTTGATGCTCCATATGAATGTAAACGTTCAAGTTTTTGGATGAAGTGGAAACCTGTTATCACAGTAGACTTAAATATAATTGGCTTTGAAGAAGGAACTGGCCGCAATGAGGGAAGACTTGGTGCGATAGTCTGCGAAGGGGTTGATGATAATAAGACTATCAAGGTTAATGTAGGCGGAGGTCTTACTGATGAGAATCGTGATGAGTATTGGCTAAACAAAGATAATCTCATGGGTCATGTAGTTGAGATTGCAGCTGATGCTGTTACCCAAAATCAAGACGGTACTTATAGTCTTAGATTTCCAAGGTTTGTTAGATTCCGTGGCACTGAACCCGGTGAGAAATTATAAAAGGAAGTATTATGAAAGTAAAACGAAGAAAGTTTAACATTTTTGAGCAACTAGAACTGGCACATACGGATGCTACCGCATCTGGGCCGGTTGAGGAATATGTACTGACACCAGAAGAATTCTATGAATTTAGTCTGGATGCTAAGAATCGCCCGGGCACAAGTTTTAGAAAAGTAGTAAACCGCCCCGATGATGAAATCGGCGGCGATTGGTATTATCGTGGCGCAATTATAACTGTTGGCAAGGCAACTAAAAGAAATGACAAATCCGGAACATGAAGATCTTATCCGCCATCTGCGTGGGATACAGTACATTGTAATCAATGAAGTTCACGGTGGATTCGGATTAAGTAAAGAAGCAAAACTTCTTTACTTAGAACGAGCAGGAATTGCATACACACTGGTGCCAGGTCCAGATAGACATACCGAGTCATTGTACGGTCCTCAGGTCGAAGTCAATGGAAATATTTGGCGTGATAATGATATTGCTAGAGATGATCCTATATTAGTTGACGTAGTTCGCCAATTAGGTAGACAAGCTGATGGCAGTCATGCTATTCTAAAGATTGTAGAAGTTCCCGCGGGAGTTAAATGGAATGTCGCTGAATATGACGGTCTAGAGTGGGTAGAAGAAGTACATAGAACATGGAACTAAATACATAATGATATTTGGATTAATAACTTTACTAACTGCTCTGGTAATCAGTATATCAGCAGCAGTATATTCAATTTTAGGGCTAACAGCTATATTTGCTGCTGCCTATTGGCCTATTGTTATACTTGGTGGATCATTAGAGTTTGGCAAAATTATAACCACATTATGGTTACACAAATATTGGCTAGTTGCTGAATTAAGGTATAAGCTATATTTGTCATTTGCTGTTATTGTTCTAATGGTAATGACTTCTATGGGGGTATTTGGATTCTTGTCTAAAGCACACTCTGACCAAGCAGTTCCGACCGGTGATATTGCGGCGCAAATTGAATTGGTAGATACTAAACTTCAAACTCAAAAGGAGAACATTAGTGCAGCACGTAAAGTTCTTTCTCAAATGGATGGTGCAGTTGATCAAGTCCTTGAACGAAGTAAAAATGAACAAGGTGCCAGAAACGCCAATACTCTTAGACAGCAACAAGCCAAGGACCGTGCGAAACTTGCGGATGATATTAGCAAAGCGCAAGTTGAAATTGCAAGACTCAACGAAGAGAAATCAGTAATAGCAAAGGATTTACGTAAAGTAGAAGCTGAAGTAGGTCCTCTTAAGTATATTGCCGCTCTTGTGTACGACGATAATCCAGATGTTAATGCGTTAGAACGAGCAGTACGATGGGTAATCATATTGATTGTTATAGTATTTGACCCACTTGCGATAACCTTGTTGTTAGCTGCCACTAAGGGTATTGGTTGGGAACGAGAAAAGAAAAAGAAAAAGGAAGAACCTAAGATTGATACAGCAAAGTATGAAGAACAGCTGAAAAATCTAGCCTATGAAAATCAAGCTCTTGCTCAGGAAAATAATAATCTAGTAGATAAGATAGGTGTAGTAGCTAAAGAGTCTAAAGAAGTTGAACAGGATTATAAAGATAAAATTGTCCAACTAATGAATGCAAACTCAAAAATCCATGAACTTACAGAACAACTACAACAAGTTGCAGTTACTGCTACTCCGGTAGATCATACAGAAATAAACAAAAAAATTGCCGAGTATTATGATGAGATAGAACCGCAATATGAGCCAGACGAAGGGCCATTAACTGATGAACAAGTTACACAGATAAAAGAAGTAGCAAGTAAAGATTTGCCTATTGGTAAATTAAAAGCGAAACAAGAACTATTTGGAGATATTGAGCCACATGGCAATCTACTACAGAAACATGCTATGGCAGTTTGGAAAGCAGAGAATCCAGGCAAGACATTCAAAGAATATATTGATCAATTCAATCAAGGACTAATAACAGAATTGCCATGGCATCACATGGATCATATTGACAAGCTAAATCTAAGTGACAGAGAATTGATTACTCTTAAACTAGGGCTTGAAGCAGATAATGATCCTAACACCGGTGAATTAAAGGGCTTTGGTATAGAATTTCCTAAGGTAGCAATTAAGGGAGATATGTTCTTACGAGTAGATAACTTACCTAGTGTGCTTTACAAATTTAACGGCAACAACTGGATTAAAGTAAATAAAAATCTAAGCGATAGCTATGTATATGATGATGCTTACATTAATCATCTCATTGAAAAAATTGAGTCAGGTGAGTATGATCCTGATTTGTTAAGCGATATTGAAAGAGAACGTATTTTAAATAAGCTTAACAATACTAAAAATCTAGGATAGTATGACGGAGAAAAAAATTGAACACTGTTCATTTTGCGGCAAACATAAAAATTCAGTAGGAACATTTATCGTGGGCGAAGATGTCGCTATTTGCAATACTTGTGTCGAAGGCTGTGATAAACTAATAAAAAATAAACAAGGATCAGGAAAACTTATTTCTTCAGTAGAAGTACCTGATCCACGAGATATTAAAGAATATCTTGATCAACATGTAATAGGCCAAGATGCTGCTAAAGTAGTTTTATCAGTTGCGATCACTAACCATTACAAAAGAATTGGTAATGCTAGTAATGAAATTGACAAGGCCAATATTTTAATTGTTGGTCCTACCGGGACAGGTAAAACATTATTGGCTAGTACAGTGGCACAATATTTGAATGTTCCGTTTGTTGTTGCTGATGCTACCACTCTTACTGAAGCCGGATACGTAGGCGATGATGTTGAATCTGTTATCTTACGACTATACCAAAATGCTGACTCAGACATTGAGCGAACTCAACGTGGTATTATATTTCTTGATGAAGTAGATAAAATTGCCAGAAAAGGTGAAAGTGCCACTGTAAGCAGAGATGTATCTGGAGAAGGAGTACAGCAAGCACTGCTGAAATTGATTGAGGGCACTAAGATAAAAATTAGCCCAATCGGCGGAAGACGCAGCGAAACCACAGTTGAAATTGATACAACTAATATCTTATTCATTGCAGGTGGCGCTTTTGTTGGTTTAGATGGAATTATAAAAAGCCGTTTGCAAGGCACATCAATGGGATTTAATGCTAACATTGCTAAGTCGGAGATATCGGCAAATAATATTGCTTCTCCAGACGATCTAGTAAAATATGGCATGATTCCAGAATTTGTAGGACGATTCAGTAATTTGGTAAGTTTGCATGGGCTAACTAAAGAACAATTAGTCAGTATATTAACTGAAGTTAAGCACAATTACGTGGGGCAATACCAATGGTTATTTAATCAAGATGGAGTTGAACTTAATTTTGAAAAAGAATCACTTAACTTAATAGCAGAACGTACTCTTAGTACAAAGACCGGTGCCCGCGGACTACATACTGAACTAGAACGTATATTACTTCCACACATGTTTGATCTACCAAAGTATCGTAAACAAAGTATACTATCAGTGGCGATTACATCAAATCTAGTAAATAAACCCGAGACACTCGCAAGGGAGAATGAATGAAGCTTTACGGACACACAGTAATTGTCAATGACGGAAACGTTGAAAAGGCACTTAGAAAATTTAAGAAAAAGATACAGGACTCAGGTCTATTAGACGAGCTACGTGCGCGGGAGACCTATGAAAAACCTACTACTACCAGAAAAAGAAAAAAGGGCGCAGCCAAAAGTCGTTGGAAAAAGAAACTTCGTGCCCAAGAACTTCCTAAGAAATTCTACTAATTTTACCAAATAATATTAGTAGTTAATGATTTTATAGTATAATAAATACTATTGTAGGTGCCGATTCTCGGGCTTACAATATGTCACTTCGTTTAATTAAAGGAGAAAACAATGACAAAAATCACTACCCTGGACCTCAATCCATTCTATCGTAACGCTATTGGCGTAGATCAATTGTTCAATCGCATTATCAATCAAATTGATCATCACAGTAATGACAGCACTAACTATCCCCCATATAACATCATTAAGACTGGAGAAGATACTTTTGAAGTACAAGTAGCTACTGCCGGCTTTGGTGAAGGAGAAGTTGACGTTGAAGTTAAGGATAATACTCTTATCGTCAAAGGTGTAAAAGCTGACAAAGATTTGCCAGAAGGACATGAATACTCTCATAAAGGTATCAGTGCCCGCAATTTTGTGCGTACTTTTAGTCTAGCTGATTACGTAGAAGTCACCAGTGCTTTCTCAAAAAATGGTATTTTAACTGTAAGGTTAGAACGCCATATTCCAGAAGCACTTCAACCTAAATCTATTGCTATTACCTACGAATCGTAATATAATATAATTTAGTAAATACAGTACGGGATAATGGTGTCCCGTACTAAACAAAAAAGGAATTTGTATGTCACAACAAGATGTAATTACCCGTGTTGAAATTAATCACGACCTTAAAGAACCTTCATTATTTAAAGTTATCTATTTGAATGATAACGCAACCACTATGGAATTTGTAGTTGAGTCATTAATGAACTTTTTTGATTATACGCCAGATACCGCAGTAAAAATTACACAAGATATCCATGAAGCAGGCTCTGCTATTGTAGCAGTATTGCCATACGAAATTGCAGAACAAAAAGGAATTGAAGTTACAATTTCTGCTCGTTCAGCAAACATGCCCTTACAGGTTAAATTAGAGCCAGAAACAGATTAAACTGTTACTGTGATTCTTTTTGGATAATATGTAGGCTGTGAGAATTCAGTATCTCCTCGCCCGCGAGGGTTACTCACATATCTAATGCCATCTATGACAGTATCCACCGGTCTATGATAATGACCAAAGCACCATAGTTTAATTTTATTTTCGCAATCTTCTTTTATTGCATCTTGAATACGACTATTACCCATAGAATTAAATCTCCATGAATCTACTAATTGTAAGTCATGCTTGATAATTTCTGTCGTTGGTACAGTATGTGTAACTATAATAATAGACTTTACATCTTGGTAAGTTTGTAATTTGGCAACACTGTTTGCTAGATATCCAGCATCACGGTACGCCGTTGCATTTATGCCTATCGCAGCCATTTGACTAATTTTATCTTTGTGTTGGACCCAGGTTACTGATTGTTCTAAATCTAAACTAGGATCAAAATCATAACTCCACCAGCCATTGGTCGCTAGTATTGCAATCCCATTCATAACTACAACATTATCATGAAGATATATTACATTCTCCATAGGAGCAATTAATTCCGCTAATTCATTGTAGCTGGTAGTTAAATCTTCTGCATAATTTTTATGTTCATCATTGCCATCAACATAAAATACTCCTAGATAAACTTTACTAAGTTGTTCTAGTGTATCTAAGACAAGAGTTCTATCTCGGGCAACATCTCCTGCTACTATACAGTATTGTGATGTCGGCTGACCTTCCCAATCAAAGTTGTCCCAAGTTTCTCTATGTATGTCGCTGATAAGATCAAAATTCATTGAGATGCATCTTTTTGTATGGTGTATGTGTATTCATGATAATTATTTAACAGGAGATACAACATGAATATTATTTTTGGAAACAATGAAGTAGAGCAGTTACGAGACAAATACATTGTACTTGAGTTAGATACTGTTACTATCAAGAGCAGTAAACCTATTACAGCATACTGTATTATAGAAAATATACCTATAGATGAAATGCCAAAGATTGACAACTTTAAAAAAATCCATGCTGAATTAATGGAAAACTATCGCAATAGAAACTGGGATTTTTGTATACAAGCGATTGAAAAATTGATGGGATTTTGGGGTAAACAAATTGATTCATTTTATACAGTATTACTTACCAGGGTCGCAGAATACAAGAAAAACGAACCGGATGAAAGCTGGACAGGAGTAGTTCCTAAAGGATAGATATAATTATGTTATTATTTTTGTTAAATACTTGTAGGAGCGAGAGTATGATAAAAATAATAACAACTCTGCTAATTACCCTTGCGATCTCCTTACAAGCCGTCGCAACACCGATAGCAGATTATCAATTTAAAAGTCCAAGTCTTAACGGATCTGGATATGGAACATTTCAAATGGCTATTGAAAATGAGCAATATTCACGTGCTCAAGCCATTCAGCAGGCTTTATTAGCAGCAGCACAGCAGGCAAAGTCTGATGCGCTTAACACTCCAATTAATCAATTTCTAACTAATTTAGAATCTCGCATTTATGCTCAAATTAGTCAAAATTTAGCCACAGCCATGTTTGCCGGTGGTAGTAGTAGCACAGGGCAAATACAATTTCAAGGTAATACGATATTCTATAACAATACAGGAAATAGCATTCAATTGCAAGTTACTGACAATCTAGGCAATTTAACTACCATTAATATTCCGTTAGGACAATTTAACATTATGGGAGGGTCAACACCATAATGAAAAAAATATTATTAGTTATATTAATTTGTTTTTTATCAGGCTGTGCATTATCTCAAAAAGCAGGACAAACAGTTGGAGTTGAACATAAACCTGAAGTTACAAAAAGTAACATGGCAGATGAAATGAATAGTATTCCTCCTCCTGCCAAAGGCAAAATTACTGTAGCGGTTTATCAGTTTACAGATAAAACCGGACAAAGAAAAGCTGTACCTAATGTGGCTAGTTTTTCAACAGCAGTTACACAAGGGGCTGATGCATTGCTAATTCGTGCGTTACAAGATGTAGGAAATGGCCGTTGGTTTGATGTAGTTGAACGTGGAAATATTGATGCTTTAACCAAAGAAAGATTAATTATAACGCAAATGCGACAGGCCTACGAGGGCAAAAATGCGGAAAAATTAATGCCATTAACCTTTGCTGGTATTCTTATAGAAGGCGGAGTTATAGGTTATGATACAGGTTTAGAATCTGGTGGCACGGGTTATAATTTTTTAGGTATTGGACCAACAACACAATATAGCAAAGATGTAGTAACAGTAAGTCTACGTGCTATATCTGTCAACACAGGAAAAGTATTGTCTAGTATAACAGTTACTAAAGTTATATATAGTACCAGTGATACTATTGCAATTTTTAAAAGTGTTGACCCTGTTGCCGGAGATATAGCAGGGCAAATATTTAATAATAAAACTGGAAGTCAAGCTATTACCGCTGGAATATTTCAATTTGAATCTGGAATTGTTGTCAATGAAATTACCACTTTGGCACTTAAATCAACGATAGAAGCAGCAGTAGTTGAATTGGTCAAGGAAGGTGAACGTAAAGGCGTTTGGGATTTTATTACTAAAATTAAACCAGTTGATATAGAATCTAATGCTAGCGGAAACGCTACAATACCGTTAGGAATGTCTAAGCCCATCGAGACACCAGCGGATCAAGCTGCAAGGATGGGCACAATCAAATAAAGGCCAAAAGCCAAGGAGAAGCAAATATGAAACAACGTCTAGCTAAAATAATTACAATAATGCTAGCCATAGTATTGTTTTCAGGTGCATATGCAGGTGACAATAGCATCTATATCAATCAATCAGGCAGTAATAGTACCATTACTATGACACAAGATGGTGCCACAAACATAATTGAAGGAATTCAGGGTGTCGGTACAGGATCAACTACCCCTTCTGTAATTGTGGGTAATAGCAATCTAGTTGCAATAAATCAAATCGGGGTAGCTAATACATTACAATTAGGCATTCAAACTACTATAGCAAATGGATACACAGGTAACAATTATATCTATAATGTAACAGGAAATAATGCTACGGCAGTCATTAATAGTAATGCTGACGGTACTGGTACAAGTGCTAGTAACAATGCCACTATTAATCAAACCGGTAACAATGCTAATTTGAATTTGAATATATTAGGAACAAACAACAACTTCACTGCCACTACAGCAGGCGGGTCTAATAACTCAGTTGTGGCCACTATCAATGGTAATAACAATACAGATACTATTGTTATGAACGGTGGTGCTAGTAATAGTCTAATATTAAATCAAGGATCAGGTACTATTCCTACCGTTAACTCTACAGTAACACTTAACAGCACAGGTGCAAGTAATACATTTACATTAACTCAACTAGGTGCTACAAATGGTGATTCAATCTCCATTGGTGGATACAATGCTACTGGTAATACTGTTAATGGATCGTTAGGAGGTTCAAATAATACTATTACCGCTAGTCAAACCGGCAATAATGATAATACACTAGTATTAGGCATAACTGGAAGTACTAATACTCTTAACATTGCACAAACTGCTGGCACCGGTAACAACACTACTAATATTCAAAGTAGTGGCAGTGGCAACATATGGACTGTGCATCAAACACACTAACTGGAGGAGTGATGAAATTATGGATGGCAATACTATCGGTACTCTTGCTCATTACATCGCAGAACTGCATCGCCGAGATCGGAAAGATAACGGAACAAATAGACAACCCAGCTTCGATACAACGGTCGAAGACGACGTTGCCTGGGACGAAAGGAACCGGGATAGAGATGGACGATGCAGTACAAACAACTCGGGGTAAGATAGGAATAGTATTCTCAGATGACACTAAAGTACAGATAAATGAAGGTAGCAAACTTATCATTGATGATTTTGTCTATGATCCAAAAAATAAAGATGCTGGTAAGTTGGCTCTTAATATGGCTTCTGGTACTGTTCGGTATGCTAGTGGTGCGATTGCTAAGAATAATCCTAATAGCGTTGCTATTAACACCCCTACTGCTACTGTTTCTGTACGCGGCACTGATTTTACTGCTACGGTAGATGAATTAGGTGCTAGTACCGTTATATTATTACCCAGTTGTCCACGCAAGGATATGTTGCCAGACGAAATTGAACGTTTATGCAAGACTGGAAAGATTGATGTAAAAAATGATGCAGGATCGGTTACATTAGATATGCCATTTCAATCTACTAAAGTTACTAGTCGTGGACTTGCACCTACCAAACCAGTTACACTACGATTAAATGAAGATGCTATTACTAATATATTAATTTTATCTCCTCCGCAAGAAATTAAACAAGCACAACGTGAGCAGGCAGCACATGTTCAGTCTGAAACAGCATTAAGTCAAAATTTCTTGCAAGCTGCTGATTTAAGCAACGTGCTGGCAGATCAACAATCTAATATGCTCAATAATATTTTACAACGTAATTTTTTGAATCAAGATTTTTTGGCCAATTTGTTACTACTGGCAAATGAAGAATTAGCAATTCAATTTGGCAATTTACTGGCAACTCCTAAAAATCAATTATTGCCTGACTATCATAAAGAATCAGGAGTAATTGCCACNGTTGATAGTTTCGAAGTACAATTATGTCGTCCTGATGCTACNAATAATAATAGTTGTATCACAACTCCAAAAACACAAAGTTCGANTGTGACTATAGTACAAGGTAGTACTACAATTGTTAATCGTATTAATCAAGGAAATAATACTATTATTGTTACTAAACAAAATTAATGAAAAAATTATTATTATTACTATTATTTGTTGCTAATGTATATGCTCAAAATGATAACATCTATATTAAACAAGTTGGCAACGGCAATATAATGAATTTAAATCAAGGACAGGATTTATTTGGTAATACCACTGGATTAGATACTGGTAACCACTCCCAATCAATTTGGTTATCAGGTAATTACAATATTATTAATACTGCACAACAAAATACCGGAGGTGATGGACATAATGCCAATCTCATCATACAAGGTGATTTAAATAACGTGTCAGTTACACAAACTGGTAATACTCAAAAACAAGCTATTGTTACTATAACCGGTTCTAATAATACCATGTTATCTACTCAAACTGGCAACGGGGGTCATTATCTGAATGTTAATGAAACTGGGGACGGCAATAGCGCAATAGTAAATCAATCAGGCAACATTGCTAATACCGCTAATATTTCATTAATTAATGCAGGTGCTCCGGCCAGCGTAAATCTTACGCAAACAGGTGGACAAACGTATACTATTTCCAAAACATGCGTCACTGCTTGCGGTACTGTAACAGTTAGACAAGGCAACTAAATACTAATATAAAAATAACAATTAGGAGCTATAATGGATGAGATATTTAAACTGATCTCAGATTTAGGTTTTCCCATAGCAGCCGCGACTGCAGGCGGATATTTCGTATATCTGACAATTAAATTATTACTTGCAGGTGTACTGTCATCAATAAAAGGCATGGCTGGTATTATTACTGCTTTAGATAATCGTGTTAAAACTATGAATCATGATGTAGTGAGAATTGACGCGGTAGTATCAAACGCATTAGGATTGCATCCTGATGTAGATCGTATTGCCCGTGCCGACGGTAAAAATGACGCAAGGCGAGATTAATGTTACATTTTGACTTCACATGGGATTTAAGTTCAAAACGAATAATTTTAGACGAAGAATTAGATATATCTAAGTTAGGTTGGAAAGAAGGTGATGTATTTAAACTTATGGACATAGATGGCAAGCGGCAATTAGTTAAACTTGATCCATTAGAGAAATTTATTAGAGGAATAGAATAAAATGGCATTGATAGATTCAGTAATAGCGATGGTAACAAAAAAAGCAAAAGATCCAACTGCTCCAAAACCGCCTGTTGGATCACGCAGTGAACGTGAAGCAAAAATTAAAGATAAAGCTGGTTTAGTAATTAATATATTTGCCTTGCTTTTAGCAGTCAATACTTACTTTGGTAATAGCTATAGTAGTTTAATTCTTAATAATACTATTAAGGCTAATGACACTTGGAGTTTTTATCAAGCAAAAGCATTGAAACAAACTATGGCAGAATATTCTATGGATGATGCTGTGCGTGCAGGTGACCAAAAACGTGCCGATGAATTAAAAGCTCGTATTGAAAGATATGAAAATGAACCAGCAGAAGGAAAAAAAGATTTAATGATTCATGCCAAAATGCTCGAAGCTGTACGTGACGAAGCCAAAAAGAAATCACCATGGACTAATTACGCATCTACGGCATTTCAACTTAGCATAGTTTTATTATCTGCTAGTATACTCGCAGTTAGTATGTCATTATTTTGGGGAAGTTTTATAGTTGCTGCTATAGGTACCATACTAATGACTCAAGGAATTTGGTTGTGGTTTTAAATGAATAACATAGCAGATTTAATTTCAAAATATGGATTTCCAATTGTTGCTGCGGTTGGATTAGGTGCAATTATTAAATATGTTTGGATATGGGCTACCAAAGAAGTCAAGCCGGTTATTTCAGATGCCAATACTGTATTGATTGCATTGATTGATCGTATACGTATGTTGGATAATGATTTAATTAGATTAAATCAAAAAGTCAACACGGTATTACATCTACGAGGTAAAACTATTGAGCATGAACGTGTAGAGTCAGAACATTTAATTAATCAACGTGTTAAGAAATCTAACCGTAATAAAATTAAAACTACNGATGACCAAGAAGCATCTAGTGGCAATGGATAGNTGTAATTAAATTTTAATCTTAATTTTTTGTCAATTGNTAAATAGCATTAGTTAGCTCAACAATGGTAGCAAAAACAATGGCAAAAATATTATTCGTATTAAAACGTCGCGAAGACTATAACGCGACGTTGCATTCCAACATAGGCCTTTCTACCGGATTATATAATTCGGCTAGCTTTATGAACAATATGTTACTAGAGCATGGAATAGATTCTAAAATGTCTGTGGTAACCGACAATAATTGTATTGATAGAGAAGTAACAGCACACAAACCAACTCATGTAATTATAGAAGCACTATGGGTAACACCAACTAAATTCACGGTGTTGCAAAAATTGCATCCTTCAGTTACATGGATTATTCGTTTACATTCTGAAATGCCTTTCATGGCAGGCGAAGGAATGGCCATGGACTGGCTTGGTGATTATAGCTCTTGTAAAAATGTAATTATAGCCTGTAACGCACCACGTATGTTACGTGAAACTCGAATGTATTTACAGATCAAAAATAAATGGCCTGCCAAGATTGCTGAACAGCGAGTGATATATCTTCCCAATTATTATCCGCAAGATTACAAAAGAAAAAAATTTAACAAAAATAAAGATTATGTTGACATTGGATGCTTTGGTGCAATAAGACCTTTAAAGAATCATTTAATGCAGGCATTTGGTTCAATAGAATTTGCTGAGAACATTGGAAAAAAATTACGTTTTCATGTTAATGCTGGTCGTATTGAGATGAATGGGCAAGCTGCCATCAACAACTTGAAAGGGTTGTTTCAGCAACTAGAAGATCATGGGCATCAATTGATTAATCACGAATGGACACCTAGAGAAGGATTTTTAAAATTATGTGGCAACATGGATATAGGCCTTCAAGTAAGTTTTAGTGAAACATTCAACATAGTCGGAGCCGATATTATTAGTCAAGGAGTGCCTTTAGTTGCCAGCACTGAGATACCGTGGGCTGTCACTGCATTTACTGCTGATGCCACAAATAGTATAGATATTGCCAATAAATTAAAAAGAGCTTATAATTTTTCTCAAATTAATGTGTGGGCAAATCAAAAAACACTGGCGAATTATACTAATAATACTGCTAAAATTTGGTATAAATACTTTAGACAATAGGAATTTAAAATGAAACATAAGCATCGAATTAAATGTTATACATGGTATGAAGGCAAATTGTATACAGAAATACACACAGTTGATTCATTAGAAGAAGCTAAACATCACGCACATAGCCGTGGGCCACATTCATACAAAATATTTAATGCAATCACCGGAGAAGTCTTGTTTACTGAAACTTTGGTTGATACAGGCAATCAAATTCCAGATTACGCTTGATTTTCAACAGCAATACTACTGATAATATAATATGGCATGAAATAAAGTTTTAACATGTTTAAAACCATCATGTCATATATTATACCATATTGATAGTTCATAATATCTATTTTTGTAAATTTATACATTTGACTAAATGGTACGGGTAAGGGAGTCATATCTAACATTATTTAGAATTTGAAACATATGTTCCATCCCAATCTTGTGATAATTTAGCCAACTTCATTTCTCGACAACGATCTTTCCACATTTCATAATAAGCATCCATCTGTCCATTGAATTCTCCTATAAGTGTATCGCATAAAAATATAGCGTGTTCAAATTCACGTTTACGATAAGCTGTTAACATTTCTTTGTGATCCTTGCGTGCCACTTCATATTCTTCATGAGTATCTGATTCTAATACAGTAAAGATATTAACACCAACTTTTTTACCTTTAACAGCAATCTTATCTAGCTCAAGCACAAAGTATTCATCTTGGACTTGCTCTGCTGTTATCGGGCCGAGAATAATTTTGACGCCGTACGGCTTAGTCTGGCCCTCGAGTCTTGACGCCAAATTAACACCGTCGCCAAGACAAGTATAGTCAAACCGTTGATCACTGCCCATATTACCCACCACAACGGTGGCAGTATTAATTCCCAAACCCATACCAAAAGCTGGCACACCTTCTGCTGTAACTTCTTTATTAAATTCATCTAAACTTTCCATCATTTGCAATGCTGTACGTACTGCATTCTTAGCGTGATTAACATCATCAAGCGGTGCGTTCCAAAATGCCATCTGGGCATCTCCGATATATTTGTCTAGTGTTCCATTGTTTTCTAAAATCTTCTTAGTCATAGCAGTCATGTAACGATTCATTATTTTAGTTAAACCTTGTACATCACGTCCGTAATGTTCTGATATCGCAGTAAAGCCACGAACGTCAGTAAATATAATTGTAAGTTCTTGTTCTTCTCCACCTAGACGTAATAGTTCTGGTTGACGTTGCAACTTGGCAACTAAGTCTGGAGATAGATAACTGCCAAATTGTTTTTTAATCTGTAGCTTTTGTAGAAACTCATTTACAAACCTGGCAATATAAGCATGGAAAAGAACAATAACAAGACCAGCAACGATACCAGTGATATCCACAAGCCAACGATAATTATCATAAAGATAACTGCTGCCGTAAACAGAACCGCAGAGAAAAACAACGCCAGCAATAATCCCAACATAAGTCCACCTTGTTAAAAATAATAATAATAATCCTGCGACTAACAATGCTATAATCTCAGCACCATCAGCATAATCTGGACGTTCAATATTAATTTTATTGAACAATGTTCCGGCAACTACCGCTTGTACATAATGCGGAAATTGTGCTCCGATAGCAGTTGGAACAGGATTACTTATTCCTGCGGCAGTTGGCCCAACTATAACAATAGAACCATTTAAATCTTTTGGTAAATCCATAATACTGATGTTGTGTGGTTGTTGACTCCAATCTATCCAAATACGGCCTAGATTGTCTGTAGTGATTGGGCCAAACTTTTTGATACGCATCTTATCTGTACCAAGCTCACTGAGTTTAACTTGAAATGTTGTATCACCTGCTGCTACACGTAATATTTCCATTGCTAATGATGGATATAATTTTCTGTCAACTGATACTACTAGTGGTAAACGGCGATTAACACCGTCAATTTCTGGCAATGTATTAACTGTGCCAATACCCGCTGCTGATTCTTCTAACTTAGGTACATTGGCAATAATGCCAGGATAGGTAATGATACGATCTAAATATTCACTGTTAATCACAACCGACCCAGGGTTACGTGGTTTATTCTTTGTTATCTTTGATGGCACATTGACTAACACTACAGGATATTCTTCCATTGTCTTGGATAATTTGTCATCTCCCAACTGTCTATCTGTTTCAGACATCATGACATTTAATACCACAAGTCCTGCACCATGAGAATATAAATCTTTAATTAAATCGGCATATACGGCACGATTCAATGGCCATTGCCCATACTTATCTAATGCCGCTTCATCTATATTGGCTGCATATATGTTTAATGGATTGACTTTTTGACTAGTTATTAGAGTATCAAAATATCTTAGTCGAACTGATTCTATAAAACTGGGGTCTAATATTCTCAACCCAGTTACTATTAGTAGAGTAATTAAAGCTGTCCATGGGGAAATTAAAAATTTCTTAAGCATGTACTATTTATTATTGGATATTGGTAAAAGATTATCCCTAAATATCCGCCAACAATTATCCCAAGTCCATTTTTCACTATCTTGTTTTACTTGGGTACGATCTAACTCTAGACATTTATCTATGGCTACGCTGAGATCTTCATCCATATAACCCGAAACATTCTGTGTAATAATATCAATAGGACCGGTTACAGGATAAGCTGCTATGGGTGTACCAGTACTCATAGCTTCAATAATAACTATTCCAAATGTATCAGCAACACTGGGGAAAGCAAAAACGTCTGCTTGTATATAACAATTAGCCAAATCATTTCCAGATTTATAACCTAAAAATTCAACTTCAGGATAACGTTTTTCTAAACTTGTTCGATACGGGCCATCACCCACGATTTTGATCGTATATTTTGTATGTAATTTACATAATACATCTAGATTTTTTTCATGGCTGACTCGACCTGCATATAATACAACTGGTTTTGAATCTTTACAACGATCCAATCGATCTACTGTAGGTTTGAGATTTTCTCGATTAACTCCCCGTGTCCATGCAATGATATCGCTGCGTAGACCGTGCGATGTTAAATCTTGTACCATACTTTCTGTAGTTGTTAAAACTCGCCCCGAATGACGATGAAACCATCGCATGTATGCGTAGGTTAATGATTCAGGTATGTAATAATTATTTTTTAAAATTTCGGGGAACTTTGTATGATAGCTAGTATTGTAAACTAAATTGTTGCGCCAACAATAATTACTTGCAGCAATTCCATTAGGTCCTTCTGTTGCAATATGAATATGATCAGGATTAATTTTTTCAATCATTTTACCGAGTCTCCAGGGCCAACTTAATTTGACTTCGGGATATCTTGGGCAATCAATATATTTAAAATAAGTAGGATTGATATATTCAATCCTATATCCATCGCGAGCAGCATATGGTTCAATATTTTTAAATGTGGTTACTACTCCATTAATTTGATCTGGAAGATTATCAGTAACTATAAGGATTGTTTTTTGCATTGTGCTATTACCTTAAATTGATCAAATTTGATCCAATATGTAAAATTATCTTTAGCTTGTTCACATTCTGCAAAAGTTTCAAATGGAATTTGTATTCTTGCTGGTATGTCGTTTGGATCATTTATATGTACTGCTATCAGTAGTAGTATCCACATCATCTTTTTCCTTGGTCCAAGTTACAATTTCCCATGTGCCGTCCCAATGTTCTACTAAAGCGGTGCATGATTCAACCCAATCACCATCATTCATATATGTAACGCCATCTATTTCTTTAATCTCAGCATGGTGTATATGACCGCAGATTACTCCGTCAAACCCACGTTTCTTACAATAGTGTGATAAATTACGTTCGAATTGAAATATAAAATCTACTGCTTTTTTAACACGTCGTTTAAGATATTGACTAAGACTCCAATACCCAAATCCCATACGATGACGAATCCAATTAAATCGGCTATTAAGAGTAAGTATGATATCATATGCTCTATCTCCTAAAAAACTAATCCAGGGTGCTAATCTAGTAATGCCATCAAATAAATCGCCATGAGTAACTAGGTATTTTTTTCCATCTATACCATTATGTTCTGCTTGATTAACAATTTCTATTTGGCCAAATCCAATACCATATGGTATTAAAGGGCGAAGAAATTCGTCATGGTTGCCAGCTATGTAAATTATTTTTGTACCTCGTTTGGCATGTCCTAATATACGTCTTATAACATTACTATGGCTTTGATTCCATTTCCAACGATTCTGCTGTATTTTCCAAGCATCAATTATGTCACCTACCATATACAAGGTAGCACATGTATTATTTTTAAGAAAATTATTTAATTGATTGGCCTTGCAATCTCGTGTACCAAGATGCACATCGGAAATGAAAATTGTACAGTATTTTTTTGAGATCATATTTCCTTTGTGGCCTGGTTACGAGTTCCAGTGACACTCTATTGTTGTGCCCGATTTATCATATTTACAATTATTTAAAAAATTGTTATTACTGTTTTATTACTGTTGATTATTTTGTAATGCCCCGCATCCCGCAGTAAGGCCATTAACATATTGAGCATTCATAGCGACTTCTCCTGCATCATTTTGTATGTCAATTTTATTTAAATCATCTGGAAATGAGTAAGATCCACCTGCTACATCCAATGCAAGGCCGGCTTGGGCTAATTGATACATTAGCCAATGTACCTTTTTTTCTAAATCTCGCAAAGCAGTATTTTCATCTATCCGTTCGTCATGCGTAAAAAAATCTTTCATATGTATCTCCAATTGTAAATATTTAGTTATTTTTAATAGTTCAATTATTGATTATAAGTAATACCATGAACATCCAATGGGTCCTTGCTGACAATCTTATATTAGATCCTACCGTGGATCTTGATCGTATGAAACGAGGCGGAGCTTTTTGGGGATCTTGGAAAACATGGAGGGCATATAGTACTGATAATGTTATTTGCCATGATATGAATAAAGCACAGGAGTTAATTAAAAGATCATTTCAAAATACCTGTAACTTTTATATTCCTAATTCAACCTATCTAGCACTTAATCGTCCATCTGGTGTACGTTTATATGAGGGTGATTTTATGGGAAACAATGTTGTCAATCAAAATGAAATTGTAGCTATGAACCTTGCTGGCAGCATTAGTGATGTAGTATTACTGCTTGGGTTTGATTTTAGTGAAACACCTCCGTTATCTGATAAACTAGAAGATGTTAAAGCTAAACACTATCGTGGATTAGTTCATCAAGCTATAAAATCAAAACCCTCTGTTCAATGGATCTTAGTAGATCATACAGAAGAGATTAGATCTGAACTAGCTTCTCTGCCAAATTTCGGAAGAGATACATTTGATAACGTTTTGGCTATATTAAACGATTGACAATCCTTGCATAACACAGTATAATAGTGTTATGAAAGATAGTTTGCCTTTAACATCCACTTATGTAGAATTACCGCTTGCTTCCAAGATGGTGCGATACTGTCGCTTAAATTTTGGTCCTCGTGGTGAACGTTGGGACTTTGAAGGATCAAATTATGTACAATTTCATTTTAAGGAGGAGAAAGACCGCACTTGGTTTTACTTTATTTTCGCACATGACATGAAGGATCCACATGAAAGGTAAGATTAACTCCAACGAGAAGTGATCATTCCTTTCTTCCATCCATTAGTAATATAAGTATCTATTTCATTCTTAAGAATACGAAGATTATTAGTCCCATTATTTACCCATGTGGATCCCTTTTTAACAGGGGCCCATTTTTGTTTGATCCAACCATTAGATAATTTCATTGATAGTTCATTTGTTTCACACAAACTATACTCATCTAATTCAGTATTATAAATCCAAACTTTTCCTCGTGTGGGAGATTTAGGAAGACCTTTATGCCAACCTTCTTTTTTATATATAGCTAGCTCATTTGGTGATACCATTCTTTTTTCTGTATCTTTATATATCCAAATAGTATCTGTTGTCGGTGACATATTTCTTCCTGTTAACCATCCTTCTTGTAACATTTTACCCACAGCATTAGGATGTACAGCACATCGTTCACTAGTCTTTGAATGATGAAGATGTTTTAATCCCGTAGTTCCTTTATTATATCCCCCATATCCGCCTTCTACAATATTATATACATCTTCTCGTTTTAAAAATTCAGGTGTAACTATTTCTTTTTCTTTAGAAAACATTTCTGCGGAATCTTCAAAAACATACAATATATCTTTTCTAAAAGAATCTTTTCCATATTTTTCTATTGCGCGGGTTATATTAGTACCAGACCCGCAATATTCATCAGTTAAGTCATCTGTAGAATGAGCACCCACATAAATTTTATTATTAATCAAATTAGTAGTTTGATAAACAGTATGAAATTTTCTTTTATTTTGATATTTGGTATTTGCCATGTTGACTCTTATTAAATAGTATTGTATAATGTATTTATGTAATTGCTTGTAAATGGATAAAATATGATTATTAAACGTTTGGGATTCGCTTGTAAATGGATTGATCACCCCGATCAAGTCAATGGCATTAAACCATCTGATGATGCTAAGAAGTACAATACAGGAGGCACTACTGTAGCATGGCTGAGTCGCCAGACTAGAGAAGTCGCTGAACAAAAACTCTGGGACTTAATGGTACAAAACATTGAGTCTACATATCAACTTGTTAATAAGGTAGGAAATTTAGATGAGCACCTTCGTATGGTTCGTATTAGTAGTGATATTTTACCAGTGTATACTCATGACAGCTGGAGTTATTTTTGGCGCATGCCTGACGTTATCAATTACCTCGGAACGGCGTTCAGTAAAGTTGGCGACAGGGCTAGGAGCAGTGGTGTGCGTCTTAGCTTCCATCCTGGCCAGTTCTGCGTTCTGGCTTCAGATTCTGACAACATTGTTTCTAGATCAATAGAGGAGTTTGAATATCATGCGGACATGGCAAGATGGATGGGCTACGGAAAAACCCCATACGATATTAAAATCAATGTGCATATTGCTGGGCGGCAAGGGCCAGACGGAATCCGCCGTGCCTACAAACTACTCTCCCCAGAAGCAAGGAATACCCTGGTTATTGAGAACGAAGAAAATGCATGGGGACTAGATGATTGCCTTACACTTGCTGATTTACTTCCAATTACATTAGATATACATCATCATTGGATTAGAGAAAGCGAATATATACAGCCAGAGGATTATCGGGTTCAACAAATTGTAGACAGTTGGCGCGGGGTTCGTCCCACATTCCATTATTCAGTTAGTAGAGAAAATTGGCTTCCTGGACATGCTACTGACAAATTACCTAATATGTCTAAACTACTAGAGTCTGGACATAAACAACAGAAATTAAGAGCCCATTCAGATTTTATGTGGAATACTGCTTGTAATGAATGGGCATTATCTCATTTAGCCTGGGGAGATTGCATGGTTGAATCAAAGGGAAAGAATCTTTCTTCCTTTAACTTATATAGGCAGTGGAAAAATGGAATGGATCACAATAGCCGGTAGTAATATCTGGCAATATATTAAACAAGACTGGAGTAGTAATAGACTAAGATTTCTAGCTGAAGTCTTTGCCTGGGCATGTTCAGTTGTCAGTGCAATTATCTTTGCTGTAACAGTGCCTACCATTCCGGTCATTCCCCTCTACACAATTTTTATATGTGGATGTATTGCCAGTGCATGGGCTTGTTGGACCAGACGTAGCTTTGGCCTATTGGCCAATGCTGTCTTTTTGGTTGTTATTGATTCAGTGGGACTGATTCGTATGCTGCTTATGTAGCAGCTGGCTTCTTGCGTCTTCTAGCAGGTCTAACACCGGCTTCAGCGCCTTTTTTAGCAGTTGACTTAGCAGCTCCCGTAGCTGCTTTTTTATCTGACTGAACCGGAGCAGTATCTTCAACAGGCGCCGGTGCCGGTGTTTCTACCTTGTATGGTGCCACTACTTCTACTGGCTCCACTGCCCTAGGGGCAATTCCTAGTAAACGTTTAATAAATGCTAACATTGTAATCTCCTGATACTATATTTAACTTATATTGAAATAAAGTTAAAATTATTCTACTGTAAAGTAGTTTGATTTTTGATTATTTTCAAAATAGGAAATGACACGAAGATTATTCTCTACATGAAGTCCACATACTAATGGATGTCTAAGAGGAACAATATGATCAACATGATGAAGTATGCCAGTTTCTTTGGTTAGTCTTTTGGCTTCCTTATAAAATTCTTTAATTGCATCTTTATTTGCCCATTTAGGAGTAACAACTGCTTTTAGATTTATTGTATATCGTACCGAACGCCAATCATTAGTTAGTTTACTTCCAGCTTTTGCGCTAGTGGGGTCAATTAATGTTACTCCTGTTATTGTTTCCCAAGTTTTGCAATCACATCTTGGTGGTTTTATTGCCGGCATGGGAATACTTCCTTCTATGCCTCTTTCTTTTTTGATTTTTTTGGGTAATATTGGCCCAATAAATGTTCTTTTAAATTTAGCGTATTCTCTACTATTCATGATATTATTTATTTCTATTACTTTATATTGAAATAAAAACTAAGTACAATTACTAGTTATGTGCAACTGCACATAAATAACTTTACAAACATAAGGAAATCACAAAATGAAAACTTTTTTAAAATGGATCACAAGTCTATTTGAAGCACCATCATACGGACAACGTATGGAAAAATATATTGCCAGCAAGAATCCCACCAACATTGCCGATGTTGAATACTGGGCCAGCACATTTGATCGCGGCGTACAAAAGGGGTTAATTTAATGAGAAAATTTTTAAAAGCAGTACTGGAAGTAATTATTGAAGCTAGAACACGTCAAGCTAGACTTGATATTCGCTATAGATATTATTGATATTAGTTTTACCAAAATAACAATAAAAATGTTGCAACCGCACATTTTTTATGCTATAATACATAAATAAGATAGAGAACAGTTAGTGCCCATGGTGGGGCTAACACTAAAGCTCGCTTAAACGGAGATTTAAAATGGAATTTATGAAAACACTAACCGAAGCAATGGACCCTGTAAAGATGATTGATCAGGCCCAAAAGAACGTATCAACAATGTTGAATTTTGTTCAGCCAAAAGAATTAAGCTGGGCATTATCTAAATTAGCAGAAGCTAACGCTGAGTACGCTAAAGCCAGCGTAACTGCATTTAAATCAATGGCCGATATTGCCAAAGAGTCAGCATCAAAGTTTACCGCCAATCTAGGCAAAACAGCCAAGTAATTGGCTCTCAAACAAAGCCCCTAACGGGGCTTTTTTTGGATGATTTTTTAGTACGCTAAATAATGTAGCAATTAGTATAATTGTATTTCAATAAGTCAAAACATGGCGTCAAATATAACCGATAACGACAGCAACAAAGAACCCGGACAACTACTCCAAGATTCTGGAATGTATGTATTCATGGATGAAGTTAGCCATGAAACAATTAAACCGGTCGTTGAATGGATATTATGCGCCAATCATGTGGGTAAACGTAAAAAGAAAGAATTACTCCTAATGATATGCAGTGAGGGTGGTAGTGTAGATCATGCTTTTGCCCTAATAGATGTAATGCGGTCTAGTGCGATTCCAATTAAAACTGTTGGCCTAGGCACAATTGCCAGCAGTGGTTTGTTAATATTCCTAGCAGGTGCTAAGGGTTCCAGAATCCTCACACCAAATACCAGTATACTGAGTCATCAGTACTCGGCTTATTCCGAGGGAAAACACCATGAATTATTTTCCATCGCTAAAGAATTTAATCTCGTTAATGAGCGTATGGTAGAACATTATAAAGAAACTACGGGCCTAGACGAAGATACAATTAAATCTCAACTACTTCCTACCAGTGATGTTTGGCTTACAGCAGAAGAAGCGTTAGCTCTAGGCATTTGCGATTACATATCAGATCTTAAAAAATAATAAATAACTAATGCGATATTATGAATTCCGTTATTTAGTAGAAGGTTATCCACAAACCCAGGCTGCTTTTATACAGCAGTCTGACGGAGATACTGCTGGTGTTCAAAAAACTATTGCTGATTTTAAGCAATTAGTTACCAGAAATCAAATAAAAGATGTTAATCAAAAGAACATTGACTGGTGGGCAAAACAAGGCTGGGATAAATTTAGCGAATTTGTTAATCAAGCAGCAGTAATTCCCAGTAAATCCCAGATTGAAAGAAAGAAACTTTCAGGGCAAAGTATTAATTTGGTTGACAATGCTAACTGGTTGATAGTGATACCACTGAACAAAGATGCCAGTTGTTTTCATGGCAAAGATTCCGATTGGTGTACAACAAAAACTAATCAATCTTATTTTGAACAGTATTTTTATGATAACGAGATAGTATTAATATATTGTTTAAATAAAACTAACGGCGAAATGTGGGCTATAGCAGCACATAAAAAAACTGTTAACGTACAATTATTTGATAAAAAAAATGAAAGGATTTCAGGAGATGAATTTCAACAACAAACTGGACTAGATCCCAAACAATTATTTGATATGGCAATGGGGCATGAACATCAACCTGTAATTCAAAAATCACTGGATACTTATCATAACGCTATTAAGTTAGTTAGTCAGTTATTAAGCAAATTACCAGAAGGTACCAGATCAGCCGAAATAGAAAAACAATTAATATTTACTAGATCAGGTGAGCAATCTTATAGCTATATAAGAATTGTTGGGCCTGGCAATTCAAGTGCTGTTCCATTTGTCATACAATTACTAGCAGTCAACGAAGATGGTTTTTCAATTA
>JGI26470J50227_1000070_pt1 | contig 48216 bp, 49 predicted proteins | sample FreactTroBogLake_FD_50227 | JGI IMG/M metagenome (IMG submission 50227)
CCTCTCATTCTGGAAGCTACTGGCACCATTGTCTCGAACAATATTGTTGATATTCGCCCAATGATTACCAATACAGTCACCAAGATCTTAGTAAAAGATGGACAAGAGGTAAAAGCTGGAGACTTGTTGTTTCAGCTTGACGATCGCAACGACAAAGCTACCTATGAAAAACTCAAAGCATTGGCAGACGATGCTCAGAGTCAATATCTTCGCGCTAAAGAGTTGGTTGCCAAGAACTTTATCTCCAAGGCAGGCTTAGAAACTTCTTCAGCCAACGCCAAATCCGCAATGGCTGCTGCCAAAGCTGCGGAAGCACAGCTTTCATTCGATTACATCCGCTCACCAATTGATGGTCGTGCCGGCATTGTGAACGTCTTTCCTGGCTCCTTGGTACAGGCAAGTAACGTTGTCTCGACCGCCACTAGCTCTACCGCTACATCGAGCGTTGGTGCCATGGTCACAATTACACAATTAAACCCAATCAATGTGCAGTTTGTCATCCCCGAANAAGATATCCCTATTCTTTTAGAGAACCAACTTGATGGTGATGCGATTCCAGTAACAGTTACTGTCGGGGATCAAGCCAAAAGAACCTATGATGGCAAAGTATTGGTAATTGACAATCAAGTCGATCCTTCGATTGCAGCGGTGCGTGTAAAAGCACAAATCCCCAATGATTCAAAGACACTTCTTCCAGGTCAGTTTGCACGTGTTTCCCTCATTGCCAAGACTTTAAAAGATGTGATTGCCGTACCTTCACAAACAGTCATTCTGAGCCCTCGAGGAAAAGTGGTTTACATCGTTGATAAGGATGAGAAAGCCGTCTCTAAAACAGTCAAAGTGCTTTATGACTACCAAGGTCAATCTGTTATAGAGGGTATAGAGGCTGGCGACAGAGTNGTTGTTGAAGGTAAGCAGAATCTGCGTCCTGGCGGCAAGATACGCGAGGCTAAAGCCGCAGCCCCTGCTCAAAACTAACATCAGCCATCCAGAGAACATATGAATATCTCCGAATTATGCATTCGGCGCCCAGTAATGACGGTGTTGCTTTCTATAGCAACCGTGATTGCAGGTGCCGTTGCTTACATTAATATTCCTGTTGCAGCCCTACCAAGCTTTAACTCCCCCGTTATTTCTGTAAGCGGTAGTTTGCCTGGCGCATCGCCAGAAAACATGGCTGCCTCGGTTGCCCTTCCTTTAGAAAAGGAATTCTCAACCATCGATGGTATTAAGGTCATTAGCTCGAGTAACTTTTTGGGTACAACCAATATCACGCTGGAATTTAATAACGATAGAGATATTGATAAGGCTGCTGTAGACGTACAAGCTGCACTATTGCGCGCACAAAAACGTTTACCAATCGAAATGACCATCCCACCGTCATATCGAAAAATTAATCCCGCAGATACGCCAGTGCTAGTGGTGCGGATGAGTTCCCCTTCAATGAATCTCTCCGACCTCAATGACTTTGCCGAAAACTTGCTCTCCCCTAATCTTTCTACGATTAGTGGTGTTGCGCAGGTTCTCGTCTATGGCGCCAAAAGATATGCAGTTCGTGTCCGCGCCCATCCTGATGCCTTGGCCAATCGCAACCTCACCATGGATGACGTCGCAATTGCCATCAATAAAGCCAATGCAAACAGCCCAGTTGGTGTTTTAGATGGTCCGCGTCAATCGATCACTATTTATGCCAATGCGCAATTAGTCAAACCCGAAGAGTTTGCAAATCTGGTGATTAGCCAGAAGAATGGTCTGCCGGTTTACTTGAAGGATGTAGCTGACGTTACTCAAAGCTATGAGGATGTAAAAACATGGGCAACAGCAGGTGGGGAACGCTCTATTGCAATTGCTATTTTGCGCCAACCAAGCGCCAATACTGTTCAGGTAGTTAATTCTGTTAAAGCCTTGATTCCCCAGTTGCAAAAACAAATGCCTGCATCAATCAAGCTGCAACTTCTAAATGACCGCTCGCTCTCGATTATTGAATCGATTCATGACGTCAACCTGACGCTAGCTTTAACGGTGCTATTAGTTGTCTTGGTCATCTTCTTATTCTTGAAGCATATTTCAGCAACGGTGATTCCATCAATTAGTTTGCCGATCTCCCTGATTGGCGCATTCTTCCTCCTGTACTTCTTAGGCTATAGCCTCGATAACATTTCTTTATTGGGCATTACGCTTGCCGTGGGTCTTGTAGTGGATGATGCGATTGTTGTCCTTGAGAACATCATGCGCTATGTTGAAGAAGGCATGGATCCGCTCAAAGCATCTCTTAAGGGAAGTAAAGAGGTTGGATTTACGATCATCTCGATTTCTATTTCATTGGTAGCAGTATTTATTCCACTGTTTTTTATGGCGGGCCCGATCGGCCTGCTCTTTAGAGAATTTGCTGTAGTNGTNTCACTGTCTATTTTGGTATCGGCAGTTGTGTCTCTCACCGTTGTGCCAATGCTCTGCAGTCGATTTTTACCAAAACCTGGACAACACGCCAAGGAATTTGCGATTAACAAGAAATTCGATCGCTTCTTCGATTGGATGCTCAAGACTTACATCCACTATCTTGACTTGGCTTTAAAGAATCGCAAGAAGGTCTTAATCGGGGCATTCGCCACTTTCGCCATCACAATTTTTCTATTCATATACAGTCCGAAAGGCTTCTTCCCTGAAGAGGATATCGGACAAGTACTGGCTACCACGGAGGCCTCTGAAGATATTTCCTTCAAAGCCATGTTGGCATTACAAGATCAAGCGGCTGCCTTAGTTGGCGCAGACCCTAACGTTGATAGCTTGATTTCTGTTGTTGGTGGTGGCGCAAGCTCAGGAACCAATACAGGACGTATTTTCATCATCCTGAAAGACAAGGCTGATCGCCAAAAAATGACTAAAGTCATGGAGGGCTTACGCGCTAGATTTAGAGAATTACCAGGCCTCCAGGTCTACATGCGTCCTGTCCAGAACTTACAGTTGGGTGGCAAGAGTAGTAAAAGTCGCTATCAATTTACCCTGCAAAGCGTTGGCTTTGAAGGCGTCAATGAATGGGCTGATAAGTTGATGCAAAAAATGCGTGCCGACCCAATCTTCCGCGACGTGACCAGCGACTCTCAGCTCAAGGGTCTTAATGTCAANATTGAAATCAATCGAGAAAAGGCTGCTAATGCTGGCGTCACGATTGCAGATATACGGACCGCCCTCTACGACTCCTATGGCGAACGTCAAGTGTCTACTATCTATACACCAGTTAACACATACTATGCAATCCTTGAGACCGCAGAAGAAGATCGTCAATATGAAAGCGATTTAAATAAAGTCTTCGTACGTGGTCGGGCTACAGATAAATTGGTGCCACTGTCTAGTGTTGCTAGTTTTGTGCGTACCGTAGGTCCAACAGCAGTGAACCACCAAGGGCAGATTCCTGCAGTTACGCTTTCATTTAATCTTGCCCCGGATGTTTTCTTAGGAAATGCTACAAAGAAAATTGAAGCCTATACGAAAGAAATTGGTTTGCCACCTTCAATCATCACAAGTTATGGTGGCGATGCCGCAGTCTTTAAAGATAATCAGTCGGGGCAGATGATTTTGATTCTTTCTGCACTAGGTGTTATTTATATTCTTCTCGGTGTTTTGTACGAGAGCTATATTCATCCACTAACGATTTTTGCCGGCTTACCCTCCGCAGCAATCGGCGCCCTAATAGCACTGAGAATCTTTGGCTTTGAGCTGACCATCATTGCTTCAATTGGTATCTTGCTCTTAATTGGTATCGTCAAGAAGAATGCAATTTTAATGATTGACTTTGCNTTGGATGCTCAGCGCAACCAAGGCATGTCNCCTGAAAAAGCAATTCGGGAAGCATGTATTTTGCGTTTCCGCCCAATCATGATGACCACCTTTGCTGCATTAATGGGCGCTCTACCGATTGCCTTTGGTATTGGTGCTGGTGCTGAGTTACGTCAACCTCTTGGTATTAGCGTAGCTGGAGGTTTGATCTTCTCGCAGTTTGTGACACTGATTGTTACCCCCGTGATTTATCTCTACCTTGATAAATACGCAGGAAATGGTCCAATGGAAATCCCCGCTTCTGTACTTGAAGGCACCTAATGCGCCAAGTTATTCTGGATACGGAAACCACTGGATTAAATCCAGCCACTGGTGATCGCATTATTGAAATCGGTTGCGTAGAGATGGTGGGTCGTCGCCTTACTGACAGAACCTTTCATTACTATATCAATCCAGAGCGCGATATTGATGCTGGTGCTTTTGCTGTTCACGGTTTATCACGTGAGTTCCTTTCTGATAAACCGATCTTCGCCAACATTATTGAAGAGTTAATTGAATTCGTTGATGGTGCAGAAATCGTGATTCATAACGCAGCCTTTGACTTAGGCTTCTTAGATAATGAGTTCACCCTGCTAAAGCGCCCTTCCTTTAGAGGTCTTGCTGCAAAAATCACTGATACATTGCTAGATGCACGCCAGATGTTCCCAGGCAAACGTAATTCTTTGGATGCGTTGTGTGATCGTTTTGCAATTAGCAATAAACATAGGACTTTGCACGGCGCTTTATTAGACGCGCAACTATTGGCGGAAGTCTATCTCTCTATGACTAGAGGTCAAGAAGACCTCACCATTGATTTAGTGGACTACACTGTTAATATGGACGCAATGGGACAAACCAAAGCCTTGCCAAGCAAGCTTAAACTCTTAAAAGCAAGTGCCGAAGAATGCGCAAGTCATGAAAGAATTCTGCTTGAGATTATTCAGGCAAGCAAAAAGGACTCCGTTTGGAGTCCTTCTGTTCAAGAGAGCGACTAAAGCTCGACCCAAGCGCAATCTTAAATTGCTGCTGCGATTGCCTTACCAAGATCGTCAGTCTTAGCTGTTCCACCAACATCAGGCGTCAATGGAGCATGCCCAGGACCAGCAGCAAGAGTCTTCTCAATGGCTGTAAAGATTGACTTACCAGCTTCTGGATAACCTAAGTGATCCAACATCATTGAGCCACTCCAAATTTGACCAATCGGGTTAGCAATCATCTTGCCGAAGATATCTGGCGCAGAACCATGAACTGGCTCAAAGAGTGATGGGAACTTGCCTTCTGGGTTAATGCTGCCTGATGGGGCTACGGCAATCGTACCAGTGCATGCAGGACCTAAGTCAGACAAAATATCGCCAAACAAATTGCTGGCCACAACCACATCAAATCTATCTGGATTCATCACAAAATGTGCTGCCAAGATATCGATGTGGTATTTGTCAGTCCGAATGTCAGCAAACTTCTTAGACATGGCTTCAACCCGCTCGTCCCAATATGGCATGGTGATTGCAATACCATTGGACTTGGTTGCCGATGTAAGATGCTTTTTAGGACGGCTCTGAGCAAGATCAAAAGCGTACTGCAAAATACGATCGACACCTTGACGAGTAAAAATAGATTCTTGAATCACAAACTCTCGATCAGTATCAGGGAACATTTTTCCACCGACGCTGGAGTACTCGCCTTCAGTGTTCTCGCGAACCACAAAGAAATCAATATCGCCAGGCTTTCGGTTAGCTAATGGACAAGGAATACCGGGCAATAAACGCACTGGACGCAAATTCACATACTGATCAAATCCACGACGGAACTGAATCAAACTACCCCATAAAGAAACATGATCGGGCAAGATATCCGGCATACCGACTGCACCAAAATAAATAGCATCATATTTCATGAGCGTATCGAACCAGTCATCCGGCATCATCTTGCCGTGCTTAAGGTAGTAGTCACAGCTTGCAAAATCAAAATGATCAAATTGCATGCCAATGCCGAACTTACTGCTGGCCGCTTCTAATGCGCGCACGCCTTCAGGCATCACTTCTTTACCAATGCCGTCGCCAGCGATAACGGCAATCTTAGGATTTTTAACGATCTTTTGTGCTTTCATGGTGTTTCAGTCTCTTGAATAAATTGTTCTAATGGATCTAGTGATTTTACTAGCTTTATGTGTTAACTAATGGCTCGGCGAATCTCATCAGCCTTGGGCTTTTCGCCTTGAATGGACTCGCTGTCATGCTCGGTAGTGTTCACAATGGTTTCGGGAACAGCCTCTTGCATCCGAATATTGTCTTTTGGGCAAATGGGCGCCCCATAGCTGGCCCATTTTTTTAGCAAAGTCACTTCATAGCCACATTGCGCACACTTAGCCTTGCTACGACTGGCATTACTCGGTCTTGGGGGCGGGAACACAATGGCTTGATGGGGGTACGGTCCAAGTTCCTGACTAATCATCATGAGCTTGACCACTAATTCCTCAGTAGCATGTGCCATCCGCGCCGGACCCTCAAGTCCAACTGTTTGCGCAATGCCTTTGAAATCCTCGCCGTGCCCACTAAAGCAATCATCTACTGCATGGCAAAGCTCATGGACTAGGGTGTCGAGTAGCTGCACTGGATCATCGAGCTTAGGGGAGATGAAGATCTCATTCACGCCACCGCCAGAACGCTCACGTGGCCAACATTGGCCCAATGTCGTTCTAGGACTGCTGGAAGCAGGAAATCCACAAGACACTCGAACCGGAGGAATGGCATAACCAGCCTTTGAAAATACAGGCTCTAGATGCCTTATAGCGTCTTCAAGCCAGGCTTCACGTACAGAATGTTGCTTCATATTGCGTATTTCTAGGAGTTATCAAAATGGTGAATTGCGATCATACGCCACCAAAAGTAGAATGGGCTTATGAAAGATCTGGAAAGCCTTAGCGCATCACAAGCAGTACAAGCCCTTGCCAAAAGAGAGATTAAGGCCACAGACCTCTTGCTTGCCTGTCTAGATCGTATTGGACAGCGAGAAAGCACTGTTAAAGCCTGGGTTAGCCTAGGCAAAGAGAATGCCCTAGCCCGAGCCAGAGAGCTTGATAAAGGTGCCATTAGAGGGCTTTTGCATGGCTTACCAATTGGCGTCAAAGATCTATACGACACCTTTGACCTCCCTACCTCCTACGGCTCTCCAATCTACACCAATCACTACCCTGCTACTGATGCTGTTTCGGTAGCGCTGATGCGCCAAGCCGGCGGAATCATTCTTGGCAAAACCGTCACTACTGAATTTGCGGCATTTAAGAGTGCTGCCACCTCAAATCCACACAACCCTTTACATACTCCTGGCGGCTCTTCAAGCGGATCTGCAGCAGCAGTAGCGGACTTCATGGTGCCGCTTGCTACTGGCAGTCAAACTGCAGGATCTATTATTCGCCCCGCTTCGTTTTGTGGTGTGGTCGGCTACAAGCCGAGCTTCGGAAAAATCAGTACCGCCGGTGTCAAAAGCCTATCCCCGATACAAGATACCTTGGGTTGCTTTGGCAGGAGTATTGGTGATGTTGCTTTAGGCGTCGCTGCAATGAGTGGCGATCATGCGCTTGCAAAGATTGAAGATCTTCACAATAAGCCACGTATTGCCATTTGCAAGACTCCAGATTGGGCGCTTGCTCAAAAGGAAACAGCTGCTGCTCTTGCAGTAGCGAGATTTGCCGCAGAAGCGATTGCCAAAGGCAGTGTTGGCGACTTGAAGCTGCCGCCTATATTTGATCAATACTCACAGACTCAAGCGCGCATCATGGCAGCAGAAATGTCACGCAGCTTAACGTTCGAGCGCATCCGCTTTCCGAAGAAAATCAGTCCACAGCTAGCTAAGCAGTTAAACGATGGCGCAGCGATTTCTTATGAGCAATACACAAAAGATCTTTTGCTGCATCAAGAAGCACGCGCTGCAATACAGCTGATATTTAGCAAAGAGCTGGACCTTATCATTGCGCCTAGTGCGATTGGTGAGGCGCCTGGGTCAAAAGAAACTACTGGAGATCCCATCTTCTGTAGAGGCTGGACTTTACTTGGTCTGCCGTGCATTAATCTGAACATCACTAGCGGCCCTAATGGAATGCCGGTAGGAGTGCAATTAATTGCAGGTCCAGGTAAAGATCATTTCTTACTAAGTGCAGCCAGAGCATTTGCACGCTCGCTGTCCGATCCCGTCACACGGGATCAGGCTTAGCGCATGGAGCATTAGTCGAGAGTGATGTGCGCTGATTTAATTGCCTTATTCCAAAATGGCAATTCTTTTTTCAGCAAAGCATCGGTTGCGGCGGGAGTCAGGTAACGCAATTCAACACCGGAAGTATCAGCGCGCTCTTTCACTTCCGGCAATGCCAAGCTTGCTTTTACTGAATCCGTTAGCTTTGTAATCACTGGTGCAGGCGTTCCTGCAGGGGCATACAAAGCAACCCAAGACTCCAATTGGAAAGTAGGTAAGCCTGCCTCGGCAGTAGTAGGCACATTGGGCATACCAGGGTGACGTGTCTTACCAGTCACAGCCAATGCTTTGAGCTTGCCACTCTGCACGTGCTGCATCACTGATGGTGGCGTAGTGATAAATACCTGGACCTGGCCAGCAAGCACATCTTGTACAGCGGGGCCCGAGCCCTTGTAAGGAACGTGCACCATCTCAACACCAGTAATTTGCTTGAAGATTTCTGTACCAATATGTGAGACCGAGCCATTACCTTGAGACGCATAGTTCAACTTACCAGGATTGGCTTTGGCATAAGCAATGAATTCTTTGAGATTGTTGACTGGTACCGATGGATGCACTGCAATCACATTCGTAGAAACAGTCAGTAATGCAATGGGTGAAAAGTCTTTAATCGGATCCCATGGCAATTTATCCATCAGCGCAGGATTGCCAACGTGATAACCAGAGTAAGAAATCAACAAAGTATAGCCATCAGGTTTAGCCTTGGCAACATATTGGTATGCAGTATTTCCACTCGCGCCAGGCTTGTTATCCACAATCACGGGCTGACCAATAACCCTCGTTAAAGGCTCGCTTAATAAACGTGCAGAGGTATCCACTAAACCGCCCGGAGGATTTGGCACGACCAATACGATCGGATGCTCTGGGAAAGTTTGTGCATATGCGACGCTAAAACTCAATGCAATAGCCAAAACTATAAAAAACTTCTGTACAGTTTGGTAGGTTTTCATAATCATCCTCATGAATTTGATTGCTGATTTTTTATCTCTGACCTACTTTGACATCGCCAAATATCGCCTGCGCTTCACGTGGCAAACAACGCCAATAGCGCTCGTGAGAGCTCACTACACCGCCTAAAGCGGTGGCAGCCTCCCAAGCCCAGCGTGGCTTATACAAGAAGGCGCGCGCTAATGCAATCAAGTCTGCATCGCCCTTCTCCAAAATTTCTTCAGCTTGATGAGGATCCGTAATGAGACCAACCGTCATGGTTGGTAGGCCAGATTTGTCTTTCACGATCTTGGCAAAAGGGACTTGATAATTGGGGCCAATCGCAATTTTTTGTTTTGGTGAGATACCACCAGAAGAGATGTGAACAAAATCACAGCCAATGGGTTTTAACTGAGAAGCAAACTCTGCTGTTTCTTCTGGAGTCCAACCGCCCTCGATCCAATCGCTGGCTGATATCCGTATACCTAGTACACCTTTATAGGCAGCGCGCACTGCTTTGAATAACTCTAATGGAAAACGAATGCGATTTTCAAAAGAACCACCATACTCATCAGAGCGTTGATTGGCGATTGGCGATAAGAACTGGTGCAATAAATATCCATGAGCCCCATGTAATTCAATACCGTCTACGCCAATTCGGTCAGCGCGTTGGGCGGACTCTACAAACGCCTTAATCAAGCCACTCAATTCTACTTTTGAGAGTTCATGAGGCAAACGCTCTCCATCCATCTGTGGAATAGCAGAAGGCGCTTCCATTTCCCAGCCACCTTGTTCAACTGCCAATAGCTGACCACCATTCCAAGGAGTTGCGCTAGAGGCTTTACGTCCAGCATGTGCCAACTGTATAAATACCGGAGTTGCAGGCGCTAATTTACGAGCTCGAGTGAGTTTATCTTTTAAGGCAGCTTCTGTGCGGTCATCCCATAATCCAAGGCACCCTGGAGTAATACGGCCCTCTGGCGTTACGCCAGTTGCTTCAATAATAAATAAAGCGGCACCGCTATTCAATAAATTACCCCAATGCATTAAATGCCAGTCTGATGCCTCGCCATTAATAGAGGCGTATTGGCACATCGGCGCAACCACAATTCGGTTTGCCAATGAAAGGGGCCCTCGTGGGGAGTTGAGGGTGTAGCTTGAAAACAATAAACTCATAAATAGCCTCTTGGATGACTTCTATATAACAAAAGCAATACGGAAAACCTGAAATTCGCTTAAAGCGATAGAATACTTAATAACTAGAATAAACGAGACAGCAAAGTCGTACTGATTACTATCCTGAGCGACTTGGCTAACCCCTAAACCCTATTATCCTTAACTATAAATACTATGAATGCACCTCAAGCCTTTGAATCTAAAGAAGATATTGGTCACTATGTCGGCGGTAAAGTTATTAACCCCAAGGATGGCCGCTTTGCTGATGTTTATAACCCAGCAAAAGGTAAAGTAGCTAGACGTGTTGCTCTAGCCAGCCGTAAAGAGGTTGATGATGTTGTAGCCGTTGCTCAAACTGCCTTTCAGACATGGAGCCAAACATCCCCCCTGCGTCGTGCGCGCATCATGTTTAAGTATCTCGAGCTCCTTAATGCGAATCGCGATGAATTGGCCGCCATTATTACCGCTGAACACGGCAAAGTATTTACAGATGCTCAAGGCGAAGTTGTCCGCGGTCTTGAGATTGTGGAATTTGCTACTGGTATTCCTGAGTTACTCAAGGGTGACTACACAGAGCAGGTCTCTACCGATATCGATAACTGGGTAATGCGTCAACCTTTGGGTGTTGTTGCAGGGGTCACACCCTTTAACTTCCCAGTCATGGTTCCAATGTGGATGTTCCCAGTAGCGATTGCTTGTGGCAACACCTTCATTCTTAAGCCAAGCCCAACCGATCCATCCGCTTCACTCTTCATGGCTAAATTACTGAAAGAAGCTGGTTTACCTGATGGCGTATTTAACGTCGTGCAAGGCGATAAAGAAGCAGTTGATGCCTTAATCGAAAATCCAGATGTGAAAGCGGTTAGCTTTGTAGGTTCAACTCCTATTGCTAACTATATTTATGAGCGCTGCGCTCACTTTGGTAAGCGGTCTCAAGCGCTTGGTGGTGCTAAGAACCACATGGTCATCATGCCTGATGCAGATATCGATAAAGCAATCGATGCATTGATTGGTGCGGCCTATGGCTCAGCTGGTGAGCGTTGTATGGCAATCTCCGTTGCCGTATTAGTTGGCGATGCTGCTGACAAGATCATGCCAAAACTGATTGAGCGTACTAAAGCCTTGAAGATCAAGAATGGTATGGAGCTCGATGCTGAGATGGGCCCAATTGTGAGCAAGGCTGCGCTTGAGCGCATTACTGGCTACATAGAAAGTGGTGTTACCTCTGGTGCCAAGTTGTTAGTTGATGGTCGCGGCCTAAAGGTTTCCGGTCTTGAAGATGGCTTTTTTATTGGCGGTACTCTATTTGATAACGTTAAGCCAGATATGAAGATCTACTTAGAAGAAATCTTCGGACCAGTACTATCTTGTTTACGCGTTGCAAACTTTTCTGATGCCTTAAACTTGGTCAATTCATGTGAGTTTGGTAATGGTGTTGCTTGCTTCACTAGTGACGGCAATATCGCTCGTGAATTTGCGCGTCGTGTTCAAGTTGGCATGGTTGGTATTAACGTACCTATTCCAGTTCCAATGGCTTGGCATGGTTTTGGTGGTTGGAAGAAATCTCTCTTTGGCGATATGCATGCCTACGGTAAAGAAGGTGTGCGCTTCTACACCAAGCAAAAGAGTGTGATGCAACGCTGGCCTGAAAGTATTGCTAAGGGTGCAGAGTTTGTGATGCCGACATCAAAGTAAGATTCTTAGTCATCACTAGAAATGGGGGCGAAAGTCCCCATTTTTTTGCCTATGCTTAAGACGATTCTTAAGGATTGGAATTTAAGAACTCAATCACTGCTTTATTGAATACCGCAGGCACTTCGACATGCGGAACATGGCCAACGTTATCAATTGGCACAAGCTTGGCATTCGGAATGGATTGAGCAGCCTTACGTCCTAGCTCCGGAAAATTACCCAGCGATTTCACTGCTTCTGGCGGGGCAAAGCGACGCCCAAAGACGGTTCGATCTCTTTGACCAATAACTAATAAGACCGGCATCTTCAATTGTGGCAAATCATTCACAACCGGCTTTTCGGCAATCATCTGATAGGTTAAGACCGAAGCTCGAGCATATGCAGGATAGTCTGGGCCTTTTTGCACCCTGACATACACCTCTACAAATTGCTCATAGGCAGGCTGCCAATTAGGGAAGTAGCTTTGTAAGAACTTGCGATAGCTGACTTCTGTTTGAGCCATCTCTAGTTTCAGTAGATTGTCGTTCTGCTGCGGAGCAATATCTTTGCTGTAATCCTCAAGACCTAGTGGATTTTCTAGTACCAGTTTGCGAACAGTCTTTGGATATAAACGCGCAAAGCGAACGCCGACCATACCGCCCATTGAATTTGCGATCACAGAAACTTGCTTGATCTTTAAAGACGTCAGCAAAGCCTGAGTATTGTCTGCCAGATCATCAAAGTGATATTGCACATCGGGCTTGGAAGACTTACCAAAACCAATCTGATCGGGTGCTATTACGCGATAACCAGCCTGAGTTAATGCCGGGATGGTCAACTTCCAGTAGTCACTGGAAAAATTCTTGCCATGAAAAAGTAATACCGCACCCTTCTGTTTACCTTGTGCAGGCACATCCATAAACATCATACTAGCTGGCTGGCCTTGCAAGCTCGTTTTGAATTCTATTAATGGATAAGGATAGGGCCAAGTACTTAACCGTAAGTCCAAAGGTCCAGCATAGGAGTACAGGCTTGAAGTTGTAGCTTGAGCTTGAGCAGGTGTACTAGCAGACTGCTCTGCGGTTGTGCAGGCAGACAGTAGAACCGCACTAGTGCAAGCCAAAAATACACTCTTGAGTGGAATTCTCATCTTTAGATAATCTTAATTTTCAAAGAGTTCAGACCATCAACACTACCCTCCAACACATCTCCTTTTTTAACTGGGCCTACACCAGCAGGTGTGCCAGAGAAAATTAAATCGCCAGGCTCCAAAGTAAATAAGGTAGATAAGTATGCAATCGTATCGGGCACATTCCAGATTAACTGATTGAGATCACCTTCTTGGCGCACTTCACCATTGACTAAAAGCTTAACGCTGCCGTTGCTTGGATGGCCACATTGAACCACAGGGGTTAACGATCCGCACGGGGCAGATTGATCAAATGCTTTACCAGTATCCCAAGGCCGACCCATTTTCTTAGCCTCGCCCTGCAAGTCACGACGTGTCATGTCCAAGCCAACGCCATAACCATAAACATGGTCAAGAGCTTTATCGGCAGGAATGTTTTTTCCACCCTTGGAGATCGCCACAACCATTTCAATTTCATGATGAACATCATTGGAAAGACTTGGGTAGTCCATGTCTTTTCCATCAGCCACAATTGCGGTAGCTGGCTTCATGAAAAAGAATGGTGGCTCACGATCAGGATCATGCCCCATTTCGCGCGCATGGTCAGCATAGTTTCGGCCAACACAATAGATGCGGTTGACTGCAAAACGACGGGCATCACCCGCAACTGGCAATGTTGGCACTACTGGTGGATCGATTACATATGCTGAACTCATGACTAACCTTTCAATAAAAATTTTCTTAGTTGCTCTCTGTCTAAAAATGGATGTTATCTGTTACTTATTTAATTCTTTAGCGATGGGATTTTTTAGAATACCAATACCGTCAATTTCAATCTCAACAATATCTCCTGGCTGCATAAATACGGGGGGTGTTCTAGCATAACCCACGCCAGCAGGTGTGCCAGTAATAACTACATCACCAGGTTCCAAAGTCATCACTTCAGAAATTAACACCAAAGTTTCAACAACGCCCCATAAAAAATGGTCGGTATTACTGTCTTGCATAATCTTGCCATTGAGGCGCGACTGAATACGTAAACCATGCGCCGCTTCTGGCAACTCATCAGGCGTTACTAAGCAAGGGCCAAAACCACCCGTCTGATCAAAGTTTTTTCCAATCGTCCACTGGGTAGTTTTACGTTGGTAGTCGCGCATACTGCCATCATTAAAGATGCTATAGCCCGCAATTGCCTCTAGAGCATTCTCTTTGGTGAGGCGATGACAACGTTTACCAATCACGAAGGCCAACTCGGCCTCATAATCCAACTTATCAGAAACTGGGGGAACAATCATCGGCTGCTCATGGCCTAATAATGAACTTGGCACCCTCATGAAGAAAGATGGGTAATCAGGGCGAGCATGCCCACCTTCCTTTGCATGGTCTGCATAGTTCAGACCCATACATACAATTTTTTCTGGCTTTGGAATGACTGGAGCAAAGGCAATGCCCTTACTTGACTGCCATAGAAGATTTGTTTGCCCCTGAATCTCTTTTGCGCGCTTCATCAATAATGGTGAGGAAATGGTTTCAAGTAAGGTCTCTACCTCTGAAAATTCAATCCACTCTTTTTCACTGGCGTCCTTGAAAATACCAACGCAAGTTTCTTCTTTGTTAGATGGATTTGGGTAATAAGTAAATAAACGCATTTAAAGCCTTTCTGCTGTCTCTTGATTTCGTCTTTTTAATGTGACTCTTTATTTTTTCTAAGATGAGTATCCCGCAACTTCAGTAGCAAAATACTCAGCGCCAGAGTAAATGTCAGGGCATTGGCCAAAATAAGAGGCCATTTTTCGATAATGAGCCCATAAATTAGCCATAAGCCAACACCTACGGTAAACAAACTATACATACCTAGGGAGATGCTGGTTAAATCGCGACTACGCCAAGATTGGATCGCCTGAGGCAGAAAAGCAATCGTCGTCAAAAAGGCTGCGCAATAGCCAATGGTTTCAATGTGATTAGCCTCAATATTCATCCGTTTATTGTAGTTATTTATCACACCAAATCCTTGACCTAAGGCAGGTCCACTTACTGGGCTAATAAATGCGTACATAATAGAATTTCTAGACCTACCTTAAATAACGACTAAAAAATCATGAGCCTAAAAAGATTAACAATGCTGGGCCTTAGCCTAATTTTGGCATCCTTTGCTAACCTTCCACGGGCTCAAACAGCAGCCATCAAGGCTTATCCGGATAAACAGGTTCGATTGGTGATTCCCTTCCCGCCAGGTGGCGCCACGGATGTTATTGGCCGAATCATGGCTCAAGAGCTCTCAAAATCTTTGAATCAACAAGTTGTAGCGGATAACCGGGCGGGTGATAGCGGCAATATTGGGGCCGATGTCGTAGCTAAGTCTCCAGCTGACGGCTATACCCTGTTAATGGGAGCCCTAACCTCACACGCTATTAATGCCAATCTTGAAAAGGGCAGCATTAAATACGATCTCGAGAAAGACTTCACCCCGGTAGCTATTGTTGGCGTAGTGCCGCTTGTTTTTGTTGTGAACCCATCGGTTCCAGTCAAAAATATGAAAGAGTTCATTGCTTATGCAAAAGCCAATCCAGGCAAGCTAACCTTCGCCTCTTCAGGCGCTGGTGCCCCGCAAAGATTAGCAATGGAGATGTTCCGCTTCCAATTAGGTCTCGATTTATTACACGTCCCATACAAGGGAAGTGGTCCTGCGATGACTGATCTTGTGGGCGGTCAAGTATTAAGTATGTCTGAGACCGTTCCAGCTNCCCTTCCGTTTATTCAGTCTGGTCAATTAAGGCCACTTGCAGTTACCACTGCAAAACGCATTAGCCAATTACCAGATGTGCCGACAGTTACTCAGGCTACAGGCTTACCTAATTTTGATGTTGTCAGCATGTTTGGCATAGAGGCACCCGCCGGAACACCAAAACCCATCGTCGACAAACTGAGCGCTGATCTCAAAAGCATCCTTCAGAGACCCGACGTCCAAGAGCGGATGTTGGCTGCAGGCGTCTATGTCAACTATCTATCCNCAACGGATTCAGCAAAACGGATTCAGCGTGAACTCAATATGTGGGCCAAAGTCATTAAGGATGCCAAAGTTCAAGCGGATTAATGAAGCTCATAGTGAACTTGGTGCTCAACAAAAAGGCCAATGAATCTCATAGACTTTTTTACTTTTGACAACTCAATTATGGTTTGATCCAACAAATTATTCCTTTTCGATCTTCGCTTGAGCTGCTACCTGCTCCCACTTCTTCTTCTCTGCAGCAACAAACAGCTTTGTATTTGTAGGGCTATCCCCCACAGACCAGCCTCCCAAATCTTTCCAGCGTTGCTTGATCTCTGGCGTTTCTAGAGACTTCTTGACCGCTGCATAAAGCTTGTCGATAACTGGCTTTGGTGTTCCTGCAGGAACAAATAAACCAAACCAAGCCGTCACTTCAAAGTTAGGAAAACCCGCTTGAATCATGGTTGGAACGTCAGGCAGCTCAGCCACACGAGTCTTACTGGTCACTGCCAGAGCTCTTAACTTTCCAGCTTTAATGTATTGCATTGAACTTGGCAGGTTATCGACCATCATGTTGACTTGCCCCGCTAACAAATCAGCCAGTGCAGGTCCAGCACCTTTGTATGGCACATGGAAGATATCGATACCGGCTTGCACGCGGAGTAATTCACCAGACATATGAATAGACTGACCGCGACCCGATGAAGCAAAGGAATACTTGCCAGGGTTGGCCTTGGCCATAGCAATCAACTCGGCGACGGTCTTTGCTGGAAANTCTGCATTCACGACCAGAACATTGGGGGTAGCCAATACCACCGTGATTGGCTCCATATCCTCAACCTTGTAAGGAAGATTTTTATAAAGACTATAGTTAATTGCATTGGTGCCAATATTGCCCATGGCCATGGTGTAACCATCAGCCGGAGCGGCAATTAAAGCTTGCAGGCCAATAATGCCCGCGCCACCTGCTTTATTTTCTACAACGACTGTTTGTCCTAGTTCTTTAGAGAGAACATCTGACAGTTGACGGGTTGCAATGTCGGTTGTCCCGCCTGGCGCAGCGGTGACGATGATTTTGAGAGGCTTATTAGGAAATGGATCAGCCGCGCTTGCCCAAGGGGAAGTCGCCATAATTGTTGCAGCTACGGNCAAAAGAATGGCGCGCATTTTGCTCAATTGAAACTCTTGAAGCATTCTATTCTCCTAGACTTATAAATAATTTTTTGGGGCGTGGCACCCTTATGAAGATATCTCTCCATCACGATACATGCCTAGAGTGTTCTATAGCAATTTTTACTCTTTCAGATGTCAGCGGTAGGTCAAAGATTCGTTGGCCAAGTGCATTCGCCACAGCATTCGCAATCGCTGCGCAACCAGGGCCTTGAGAACCCTCTCCAACGCCAAGTGATTTCTCATTTTCTCGGTTAATGATTTCAACCTGAACATTGGGTACATCCGAAAAACGCAAAATCGGATATTCAGCCCAAGAACTTACTTGAATACCTTCTTGGTTAAATGGTACTGACTCATATAAAGTCCAACTCATTGTTTGAACTAGACCACCCTCAATTTGGTTTTTGAAACCATCCGGATTAATTGTTAACCCACCATCGGCTGCAGCAAAGAGGTTAGTTACTGATATTTTTCCACTCTTAGGATCAATCTCAACATCAGCAATGGTAGCAACGTATACAGAGAGATTCTTATATTTTGCGAATGCAATTCCTCGACCATATAACTTGCCATTTTTACGAGATGCGAGAGAGCCTTTCTTCCAATCTGCCATCTTGGAAACATGGGTGATGACATCGCGAGCACGAGGATCTTGTAAATGCTTCAATCTAAATTGAACGGGATCACTCTTAGCCGCTTTCGCCAAATCATCCATCATGGACTCAATTGCGAAAACATTAGCGTATGCACCTAGCGTACGTAAAGCGGAAACCCGCACAGGCATGTCATCTAACAGATGATTGACAACCTTTTGGTTAGGGAAGACGTACAAAGGAATAGCATTGCGATCTGATCCGCCGGCAGGTTGCGGAATATTTTTAACAGGACTTGCTTTGAATGGTTTTTCAAGATACCAGCTAGCTAATAGATTATCGCCAGTTGGCTCACCCGGCCGAGTACTATGAGTATTACTCCAAAGCTCATGCTTCCAATCAACAATACTGCCCTCCTGATCAAGCGAGGCCTGCATATTAATAATCATTGCTGAACCGTATGGCTCCCATTTAAACTCGTCCTCACGCATCCACTGAAGACGAATCGGCTTGCCAGGAAGCGCTCTCGCAACCAGCATGGCATCCAAGGCGACATCATCAGCCCCACTCTGACCATACATTCCTGAACCTTCTTTATGTATGCAGATAATTTTGTCAGCAGGTAGTCCCAAGGTTTTAATCAGGTCAGCTCTTAATGGATACATCCCTTGACTATGTGTCCAAACGGTGATTCCACCATCTTTCATTAAAGCTACTGCACAAGAGGGCCCAATCGAACCATGAGCAATGAATGGTTTGGTAAATTGCGCACTCAGAACAGTTGTAGCAGGCCTTACTTGAGCCTCTTTAACGCCGATGGTTGTATCCACCGTAGGCATTTGCTTCATCCGTCTAAACCAAGCAGACTGGGATGCGGGAAGATCACTTGCTAATTTCCACTTGGTATTTTTCTTTAGCACCTCTTGAGCACGAATAGCTTGCTCTTCACGCTGCGCAACCACGGCCAAGAAACTACCATTTTGAATCACTGCTACGACGCCAAGCATCTTTTCTATTGGACCTGCATCGACACTCAGAATGACAGCACGCGGAGCTGGTGGCCTGATGACTCTGGCATGCAACATTCCCGGCATCTTCATATCTTGGACGTATGCAGGACCTCCAGAAACTTTTGCAGGAATATCAACGCGCTCAATCGATTGGCCAATGGTTGTGTGGCGCTTTTTAAGCGGCACTTTAGCGGACACCTGTCTTTGAAAGAGCTCACTATCAGCCAACGTCCAATAACTAGTCGTCCGTCCAGCAGCAATAATCTCGCCATCTTGAATCTTTAGGTCNCTAACTGGTGTTCCCAGTTTGCTTGAAGCACGTTCCAGCAAGAGCTCTCTAGCATCTGCTGCGGCATAACGCAAAGCAAGTCCACCGTACTCAATCGATTGACTCCCAGAAGTAACACCCTCGTTAGGAGAGCGGCCGGTAGTTGTTGGAATCATCACAATCCGAGACATATTAATTTCAAGCTCGTCGGCGACAATCTGNATGAGTGCAGTAGTAATGCCTTGGCCAAATTCGACTTTTCCGGCCAGCACAACCACCTTGCCATCGGGCTGAATATGGAGCCAACTATCTAATTTTGGATTTGCATTGAGACTGCCAGGCAAAGCTGCTGGAGCTTGTGCAAGTAGCGCTGGGGCCCAAGCAAAGCCAATAGCTAAACCAANACTATTTTGAAGAAAGTGGCGGCGCGCAATATTAGATGAATTGTTCATGCTACCAACTCCTTGGAGGCGCGCTGAACAGCTTTAATGATTCGAGTGTGNGTACCGCAGCGACATAAATGCCCTTGTAGTACCTCTTTAATTTGTTGAACACTGGGATGTTTATTTTTATCTAGCAATGTCTTGGCACGAATCATCATCCCAGAGATGCAGTAGCCACACTGTACAGCCTGCTCTGCAATAAACGCTTTATTCAAAGCGCTCAGCGTGCGATCACTCTCAAATGATTCTAGAGTTTTGACATTCCCCTTGACGCTGCCCACGGACAATGTGCAGGACAAAACCACTTGGTTGTCTACCAGAACTGCACAAGCCCCACATTGCCCCGCACCACAACCATACTTTGCCGAATTTACTAATGCATCGTTTCGCAAAACATATAGCAAGGGAGTAGATGGGTCAACATCTACATTGAGAACCTGCCCGTTCACTGTTAATTGCACAGCCATTGTTATCTCCTAATTTTTTACTTATTTTTATTNAGGATAGCTTACCCGTTTTTGCATGCATTCGTCTAGCATCTNATTTTTTAGGTATCTAAGGCAGGGGGATGGAGAAGATAGCTTTAAGCGTTAATGAATCAGTGCTGTTGGAGAATCCCTTGCCGACTCCTGCCTGAAAGGAAATAGGCTTGCCGTCGAAGTACATCATCAAGAAACCCATTTGTTGGGTATTTTGATAGTTAATAGGCTGATTAATTTGGTTGAGTCCTGAATAGTATTCAACACCCAATGCAAGGTCTGGTACGACCTCTCTAGAGATACGGGTGGCTGTTGAAAAAGACGGCGCCTGATGAACGTAAGGCTGGGATAGGGGCATATCCACAATCGGGTTAAATGAAATCAACCACTCATCAATATGCTTACCAACAATAAAACGCATTTCAGCGTTATAACGTGATTCATCAAATTGCGGTTGGATATTAGAAAGCTCAAGATTGGCTCCAGCAAAGAAGCTATCACCTTTCTCTTCTCGCATAGGCAACCACTTCATACGAAGTTTTGTTGCTGCATACTGAAATTTATTATCATAGTTGACGTAAGAGATATAAAGACCTGCCTCAAGATCGTGGCCCAAACCATAAGCCAACTCTGGAGTAACCCGGACACCGTTGTTATTCATGACCTCNCCAGGATATCCTGGGGTCTTAATCCCTCTTGGCGTGCTGTTGACATGCAACTCAAGACTAGACTCGCCCTTGGCGTTAATTTCATCGTCGTAGACTTGGATCTCGTCCTGCAAAGACGCATGCGAAATGCAGGGCATCACAGTCAAACTGGCTATTGTAAAAAAGCGAAGAAAAAGGGCTTGCATTGACATGATGGAAGAGTTTAGCAACGATTAGGGTTCTTGATGCCCTCACTTCGAAGTTGCCCACAGANCCTCTTTAAGAAAAAGATCAGGTAACTACTCCACCTTACCAATTTTCTTAACTACGGTAACCATCTGCGCAGACTCTTTATCCCAATAGGCTTTAAACTCTGGGGCATCCATATACTGAATCGGACTTCCAGCCCCTGTGATGACTGAGCGAACACGTTCATCATTCGCCGCTAATTTGGCCGCTTCACGTAATTTATTGGTAATCGCTTCAGGAGTTCCGCTGGGTACAAATAATCCAGCCCATTGTGCAAACTCAACCTTAATACCCATTTCTTTNAAGCTAGGCACTTCAGGCATACTCGTTAAGCGTCCATCGCCCCAGTGGGCTAAAGCCCGGACCTTACCGGCCTTAATTTGCTGAACGATCGACGAAGGCCCGGTGGCAATGGCATCAACCTGCCCACCCAATAAACCCACAATCGCTGGACCAGCGCCTGTATAAGGAATATGAACCATATAAAACTTCTCCGAAGATTTAAGCATCTCCATGGGTACATGCATGGTNCCGTAGTTTCCGGATGAACCAAAGTTATATTTACCTGGATTAGCGCGCATTGCCGTCACAAATGACTTGTAATCTTTCCATGGACTATCTGCCCTCACCACCAACACCGTTGGATCAGCAGTAAAGCGCGCAATTGGCTTGAGTTGGTTTAACTGAAAAGACTGCTCGCGCCCAACGATCTTATCGGCCTCTGGAATGATCGAGATTGAAGATAGCGCCATCAAAATGGTATAGCCATCAGGCTTCGATTTTGCAACAGCTGCCATACCGATACCGCCACCAGCTCCCGCTTTGTTTTCCACAATCACAGGCTGCCCCAAAATACGAGACATCGCTTCAGCAACGGGCCGCCCTACCGCATCCGCCACTCCCCCGGGTGGGAATGGCACCACCATAGTGATTGGATGGCTTGGCCAAGCATCCTGAGCGGCAGAAAGCCCTGAAAAGGATGTCAAACCGACAACNAATAGAATTACTGCGATTTTTTGTCTCATAGTGGTTATTTAGTTATTATTTGATTTCTTTTATCCTACTATAACTTGCAACACAACTACTAAGGGTCGTCTAAGACCTACCCCCGGAGATAAACCATGAAATACGCTGCATTTTCCNTACATAACGATCCAAGCAAAACCCGTGTTGGCTCTATCTCAGCTGATGGTAAAACTGTTGAAGAATTCGATTTGGACGTCGATGTCAGCGAGGATGGCGTAGTCGCCATCTTGCGTGCAGATCTGGCGGGTAAATTACCTAAGCCAGTAGCTACCCATCAATTTAGTGCGATTCAACTATTGGCGCCAGTCCCAAGACCCAGAAGAAACATTTTTTGTGTTGGTAAAAACTATCATGAGCACGCTAAAGAGTTTTCTAATAGCGGCTTTGATGGCAGCGCTAAACCTGGTGAAGATATTCCATCCCATGCAATCTTCTTTACCAAGCCACCAGAATCTGTCACCGGCCCGAATACCAATGTCATCATTCCGACCACAGTTTCAACAGCAATTGATTACGAAGCTGAATTAACCATCATTATTGGCAAAGGCGGCAAAGGCATTAGCGAGGCTGATGCCATGAAGCACGTTTGGGGCTATACCGCTATCAATGATGTCACTGCACGCGACTGGCAGCAACGTCACAAGCAATGGTTCCTTGGTAAAAGCTTTGATACCTTCTGCCCAATGGGTCCATGGGTGGTCACTGCTGATCAAGTAAATGCAGAAGACATTTCAGTTAAATGTTGGGTAAACGGTGAACTACGTCAAAACTCCAATACCAAAGATTTGATTTTTGATATCCCCAATATGATTGCGACAGTTTCTGCTGGCATTACTCTCTACCCTGGCGACATCATTGCGACAGGCACTCCTGTTGGTGTTGGCATCGGCTTCAAGCCACCAAAATATTTAGTCAACGGCGATGTTGTAGTTGTTGAGATGGGCGGTATTGGCAAATTAGAAAATACTTTTATTGCTGAGTAAGTATTTTTTGGCAATTTCAACTTTAATGAAGTCTGGGGTGATTACAAGTCACCCCNGACCGAAGAAAAGCGCGATCTGGTAAGTGGTGAATGAGGCCAGGTAAGCCAAGCTAAAGAGATAGCTCAACATAATTACTGGGATCTTCCAGCCACCAGTTTCACGCTTGACAGCTGCGATGGTTGAGAGGCACTGTGGCGCAAAGACAAACCAAGCGAGCAAGGAAAGTGCGGTTGCAAGTGACCAGCTGGTGGAGATTAGTGGAATCAAAGCATCTGCTGCATCAGCATTAGAGCTAGATAATGCATATACCGTTGCTAAAGAGCTTACAACTACCTCACGTGCAGCCATACCAGGAACCAGTGCAATGCTGATCTGCCAGTTAAATCCGATCGGTGAAAAGACACGGGCTAAAGCCTGCCCCAAGATACCGGCAATACTGTATTGAATCGGTGAGCCAGTAGCTCCCTCTGGCGGCATAGGAAAACTTGAAAGTACCCAAAGCGCAATGGTCATGAGTAGAATAATTCCACCAACCCGACGCAAGAAAATTTCAGCACGCTGCCAAAGACTAATGGCTAAGTTTCCTAAGCGAGGCATGTGATAACTAGGCAACTCCATCATCAAAGCATTCATGCGAAATTGCTCGCTAGTAAATCGCTTCAAGACCCAAGCAACGCCCATGGCGCCAAAGATACCAGCAAGATAAAGCAAGAATAAGACCAACCCCTGCAGATCGACACCCATCCACAGTTTTTGGTTTGGAATAAATGCTGAAATCAGTAATGCATAAACTGGTAGACGAGCTGAGCAAGTCATCATTGGCGCGATCAAGATAGTCACTAAGCGATCGCGCGAATTGGAAATACTTCTAGTCGCCATAATCCCCGGGATGGCGCAAGCAAAGCTAGAGAGCAGCGGAATAAATGATCGACCGGATAAGCCAACCGAACCCATAACACGATCCAACAAGAAGGCGGCACGCGGTAAATATCCAGACTCTTCCAAAAGTAAAATAAAGAAAAACAAGATTAATATCTGCGGCAGGAAAATCACGACCCCACCTAGACCAGCTAGCACGCCATTGATAAGTAGGCTTCGTAACCAATTATTAGGCAAGATCTCACCTAATAAACCGCCACAAAATTCAATGGTGGTTTTAATCAGATCCATAGGTACAGTTGCCCAACTAAAGACTGCCTGGAATATGAAAAAGAGCAAGGCCGCCAAAATGATTGGGCCAATGATGGGATGCAGTAATATAGAATCCAGTCGATCACTAAAGCGATCAGGAATGATTTGATCCAATCCGAGACTTTTTAAAATTCTCTGAACTTGAATATTGTCAGATTCAGAATGGGCAATGTGTGAAGATGTATTTTCTAGAGTGGCATCACTGGTACCTGTGCGCAATGCACTCAAATCCTTCCAATCCAGTTGATTGAAAAACGATTTAATCCCATCAGCACCATCTGCCTGAATGCCAATACTGGTCAGCACTGGCAGGCCAAGCTCTTTGGAAAGCTCATCAGTATTGATCTCCAGGTCTTGACGCTTAGCAAGGTCCAGCATATTTAAGACAACCACGCAAGGCAATCCCAAGCGCTTAGCAGCAAGAACCAAACGCAGATTACGACGCAAGTTCATGGCACTCAAAATACAAACTACTAAATCTGGACGCTTCTCTCCTTCTGCCCTGCCCAATAAAACATTACAGGTCACCTTCTCATCTAAAGAACGCGGATAGAGGCTGTAGGCTCCAGGCAAATCCAAGATCCGAATATTTTTTCCTGAATCTAGACTCAAGCGTCCCTCTTTGCGCTCAACAGTCACCCCTGAATAATTGGCTACCTTTTGCCGACTACCGGTCAGGAGGTTAAATAAAGCAGTCTTACCGCAATTAGGATTACCTAAGAGTGCAGCCAGTGGTTCGTTAGAATAAAAGTGAACCTTAGATTCAGACATGGTGTTCGAGCTCAACTTCAATCATGTGAGCCTCGGATTTACGTAATGCAAATGTAGAAGAGCCAACGCGAACCATAAATGGGCCTTTACCCAGCAGACCCTTACGCAACAACGTCACTTGCTCACCAGGCAGAAAGCCGATGTCTTCCAATTGCCCCTTAATTTGAGGTGCACCTTTGGGGGGATTGACCCCGCTAACCCTATAGGGTGAATTTAAAACGACTTGATCCAAATGCATGGAATAGTGTCACTTTTGACATTTAATAGGAACGATTCTCATTATATACCTTACAATTGAGAATGATTCTTATTAATAATGAATAAAAATATATGAAAAACTACCTTCTAAGCCTTTTATTTGCAGTGCCCACCCTGTTTATAGTGGCACCGAGTTCCGCAAGCCCAACAGTAGCAGAAATACACATTTCCATTAAAAAAGGACGGTTTTCTCCTTCTGAAATCAACATTCCAGCTGATACCAAGGTAAAACTGACGATTGAAAACTTCGACGACACCCCAGAAGAGTTCGAGAGTTATGACCTCAACAGAGAAGTGCTCNTCAACCCAGGAGGTAAAGCTTCTTTTTATATTGGCCCACTAAGCATTGGCAGTTACAAATTTGAAGGGGAATTTAGCCCAGAAACGGCTCACGGAATTGTGAGGGTTAAATAATGGTTCATGTAATCAAGCGACTCTGCGTCATTGGCCTACTAAGCTTCACACCACTCAACCATGCTGCGGAGTATTTGAGTGGGCCGGCTGACTATATCTACAGCCCCATTGTCGAAGAAGGTGAAAGAGAAATTGACACCAAGTTTGGAACGCAATCACCGAAAAATGGAGATACAACAAGACAGTCAGGAGCATCAATCGGATTTGGATATGGCGTTAACTCTTGGTGGTTTACTGAAATCTACGGCAAGGCGATTTGGGATGGCAACACATCTCAATTTGATGCTGTTGAATGGGAAAACAAGTTTCAACTTACTGAGACCGGTAAATATCCAGTAGATATCGGATTTTTGATTGAGTTAGAACGTCCGCAAAATAGAAATGAAGGCTACGAGGCTAAGTACGGTTTTTTACTGCAAAGCGAATGGAAGAAATGGCAGGCCAATCTAAATCTATTGATGCAAGGTCATTACACAGGAACTGAAAATCAAGGCACCTACTTTGGCTACCAGGGACAAGTAAAATACCGTCTGCAACCTGAATTTGAATTAGGCGCGCAAATCTACTCCTGGCTGGGCCAAGTCAATAGCTGGAATACTGATCAACAACAGCAATCTAGCATCGGACCGGCAATTTTTGGTAAAACCAAATTGGGCCACAAAGAGGCCATTAAGTACAACGTAGCCTATCTTTGGGGCACTACAGCGACATCCCCACGAAACACCATCCGTATGCAGGCTGAATATGAGTTCTAGTCAAAATAAAGTTCGACTACATAGCTAGTTAGATGCTAATTTCTGATATGTTCTTAACTATCATCGATTCTATAAAGCTTCTGTCCGAATAACTTATGTACTTACCAAAACACTTTCAAGTAGATGATCTACAAATTCTTGCGCAACTCATCACAGAATATCCTCTGGCAACTTTAGTCGGAAATTTAGATGGGCATCTAGAAGTTAATCACCTGCCACTCATGCTAACTAAAGATGGCAAGAAATTCTATGGCCATATCGCTAGAACTAACCCACTAGTTAAAGTTGCTGAGCAAGAAAATCGAGAGGTCACCGCCGTCTTCCATGGTCCGAATGCCTATATCACCCCAGCTTGGTATCCCAGCAAAAAAGAAACTGGAAAAGTAGTCCCCACTTGGAACTATGCCGTAGTACATGCAGAAGGAAAGTTGAGCCTAATAGATAATCCACACTGGATACGACAACACGTTTCTCAGATGACTGATACCCATGAGCCCACCTATCAATCAAACTGGAAATTAGCTGATGCACCAGAAGAGTATGTGAAGATGATGCTGAAAGCCATTATTGGAATTGAGATCGAAGTCAGCAGTCTAGTTGGCAAATTCAAGTTAAGTCAGAATCGTAGTCCATCTGAATACACTGGCGTTGTTGAAAATCTCCAGAAGTCCCCGGAGGAAAACTTGCGGGCCATGCTGGCACTGATGAAGAGGCCACAGTAAGACTCTAGAGGATGGAATACCCATGCTTTATCAAGATAGACTTTGCAGCAGGACTCTGTAGATACTGATAAAGGCTCAACGCTACTTTAGGGGCGCCTTTCGTTAGCACCATGCGCTGACTGATTAAAGTATCCGCCCCATCTAAATGAACATACTNCGTAGTCTTAGCAACTTCCAAGGATTTAGCCAAAGACAAAGAGGTAAAGCCAACATCTACAGCACCAGAACTGACATACATCGTAGCGATAGAAATATTTTCCCCGAATACGAGTTTGCCTTTAGCTGTATCCCACAAGTGATGAGTCTTAAGGTATTGAGATGCCGCTGCACCGTATGGTGCAAGCTCAGGATTGGCAATGGAAATCTTATTAGCTCTTTTTAACAGTGAAACAATCTCCTCAGGTACGTCAATGACTTTGAGTTTACTTTTAGAGTTCAATAGTAAAACCAAATGCCCAATAGCATAAACAGCGCCCTGATCTATCGTCATACCTTCTTTATACAAACGCAGTGGGTAAGCCTCATCTGCAGCAATGAATAAACTAAAAGGTGCGCCCCGGAGAATCTGAGTGGCCAGATTTCCAGAGGATCCATAAANAATTCGGATGCTCTCAGGATGAGCTTGCTTGAAGCCTTGATAAATTTCCTCGAATGCCGGCTTCATATTGGCAGCNACGGCTACGGTTGCAGTTTGCGCTTGAGCACAAGCTGAAAGACATGCCAGCAGGATTAGGAGTAAGCGCAACAAATGAAGTGCCTAACAATGAAATTGAACTTCAGTTTATAACCAATCTGAAATTTGTCGATTCAGGCTCAGGGCTTTATAGCCTGGAGTTTCTCCTGAGTAAGCTCGAATTTTACGAATTAACTTCGAAACTTGCGCTTCTGAAGCCAATTCCTTGTGTATAGCGATAAAGAAGATTTCGTCTTTAACAGGGATAAAGCCAAGACCATTCTCAATCGCGACATTTTTCACCCCTAGCCCTGCATCGACCTTACCAGCCAGAATGGCGTTAGCCACTGCTGAGTGGGTGAACTCCTCCTGCAAGTAGCCATTAATATCTGTTGGGTCAATATTCTCCTCAATCAGTAAGGTATCAAGCAATAGCCTGGTACCCGAGCCAATTTGGCGATTCATGAATCGAACCTTGCGCTTCGTTAGATCAATAACCGACTTAATGTTCAGTGGGTTACCTTTTTTAACCATCAGGCCTTGAGTTCGCTTCATCACAGGAAAAACTTGAATACTGCTTTTCATCAGTCGACTGTAAATTGACTTAGAGCTTTTCTCATCGGACACATGGTATCCAGCAATATCGACTTCTTGATTCAAAAGCTTTTCTAAGGCCTCGCCTGACCCCGCGATTTTTAAAGCAAAGCCCTTCACATCCTCAACAGCTTTTTGAATGATGGCATCGCTGCTCGAATGAAATTTCCACTTGGAGCTTTCAATCTTCTTCAACTTATTAAGTTCTAGTATTAATTTGTCGTAATGCAGTTTTCCCTGCTTATTGTGATCTGCTTGCATGCCATCAATAAAGCCAATGAAATACTCGCCAAACTGAGTCAACTCCGAGCCATGCCCTTTTGTCCTCAAGATGAGTTGCAGGGATAGCATTTNCTCAACGTCGTTTAATTTTCCCCACGCACTTCGATAAGACACCCCNGATTTCTTGGAAGCTTGCACCAAAGAATCNCCGCCCCCGATATTTTTTAATAATCCAGATAACCAAACTAAATCAAGCGGAGTCTTATCGGCAACTTTCCCCTTGGGGATAAGCATTGGTCGTATATCAATTAGCATATGTAATCCATTGCATATTCAAGCATCTCTAGAGTGTGGGATGATAACAACTTAATCGATCTATTGGTGCTACAAATGAAAAAACTGCTCCTTAGCTTCACCGCTACCCTCTCCTTGGTCTTGTTGAGCCAAAGTCAAATAGCTATTGCTCAAGAAAAGAGCATCGTTGTGTCATCTACAACTTCTACAGAGCAATCGGGTCTTTTTGGCTACCTCCTCCCAATCTTTGAAAAGAAGGCTGGTATTCAGGTNAAGGTTGTGGCGGTTGGCACTGGTCAAGCTTTGGATATTGGTCGACGCGGCGATGCCGATGTCGTTTTTGTNCATGATAAGCCTGCTGAAGAGAAATTTATAGAAGAAGGTTATTCAACTCAACGCAATGAAGTGATGTACAACGACTTTGTCTTGATTGGCCCAAAAGCTGATCCAGCCAAAATTGGTGGCGGCAAGGATATTCAGGCAGCATTGCAAAAGATTGCTGCCACANAGACCCCTTTTATCTCACGCGGCGACAAGAGCGGCACGCACGCTGCAGAACTACGTTACTGGAAAGGTGCTGGCGTGGAAGTTTCTCCATCATCAAGCTGGTATAAAGAAACTGGCTCTGGCATGGGGCCCGCCCTTAATACTGCTTCTGCTATGAATGGTTACATCTTGTCTGACCGCGCTACTTGGTTAACCTTCAAGAATCGTGGCGACCTTTCTATCTTGGTTCAAGGTGATCCAAAGCTTTTCAATCAGTATGGTGTCATGCTAGTTAATCCAGTGAAATACCCTCAAGTCAAAAAATCAGAAGGTCAGGTATTTATAGATTGGCTCATCTCTAAAGATGGTCAAGACACAATTGCTAGCTATAAGGTTGGTGGCGAGCAATTATTCTTCCCTAACGCTAAGAGGTAAGCCGGCATCATTAGATTCGCTTGAAACTAACCTGCTACAGCGGGCTTTTTTACGTCAAGCCAAAACGCCTGACCAATAAGGACTTTACCAACTGAGTCAGGCCAAAGTAGCAAAGCAATATAGGGGCTAAGCCATACCAGTAGATGGCTGGTAGCGGTGACATCTGCAGTGGGCTTGCAAGATGACTAAATGGTAGGGCTATGGCGACGAGACAAATAACGCTGGTTGTCAGAAGCAAGGGAAGACTTGGGCGGCTTTGTATAAAGGGGATCTTGCCTGTTCTAATGATATGCACGATCAGCGTTTGCGACAGCAGTGACTCCACAAACCACCCCGTCTGAAACAAGCTGGCATCAGCTAGAGAATCTGCTCGCAGAACAAACCACAGTAAACCAAAGGTGGCGTAGTCAAACAATGAGCTGATGGGCCCAATACAGAACATATAGCGGGCGATATGGGCGATATCCCAAGTGCGTGGTTCTGTTAGATATTCCGCATCTACATTATCGGTAGGCACGGAGGTCTGGGAAAAATCATAAAGCAGATTATTCAAGAGAATTTGCACTGGTGCCATCGGCAGAAAAGGAAGCAGTGCACTCGCGCCAACCATGCTGAACATATTTCCAAAGTTGGAGCTTGCAGACATCTTGATGTATTTCATGATGTTACCAAATACCTTGCGACCTTCCAGCACCCCTTCTTTCAGAATCAAGAGGTTCTTCTCTAGCAAAATAATGTCTGCTGATTCTTTGGCTATATCTACTGCTGTATCAACAGAGATGCTCACATCAGCTATTTTTAGTCCTGGGCCATCATTAATGCCATCGCCCAAATAACCGACTACGTGCCCTTTTGATTGGAGCACTTGTATCACCCTTGCCTTTTGTTGTGGTGACATTCTGGCAAAGACTGAGATCTCTTCGGTAACTGTGGCGAGCTGATCATCGGTAAGTTTATCTACTTGTGAACCTATCAATACTCTCTCTACAGAGACGCCAACCTCACTGCAGATTTTGCGCGTTACCAGTTCATTGTCACCAGTCAAAATTTTGACCTTCACCCCTAAGGCATGCAATTCGGCAATTGCTGGCCTAGCAGAATCCTTTGGGGGGTCCAGGAAGGCAACATAGCCAACTAAGGTGAGATTGTTCTCATCGGCGACGGTGTAGTGATTATTAGGGTTAGCGTTGGCAATCGCAATCTCTTTAATAGCCACTGCAATTACACGAAAGCCATCGCTACTGAGTTCTGCAAACAGCGATTCTTGTTGGGTCTTCAGCTCAGGGGTAATGGCTTGCACTTGGCCGTTCATTACAACCTTGGTGCAGCAACTGGAAATCTCCTCTACCGCGCCCTTGCAAATCAGAATCTGCAAGGCTTCATTTTGCTTCACTACTACAGACATACGACGACGCTGAAAGTCGAAAGGAATTTCATCGAGCTTTTCAAATGCAGCAGCTTGATGCAATTTTTGATGAATATCGACGTGCTTGAGTACCGCTACATCCAATAAGTTTTTTAGTCCGGATTGGTAATGGCTATTGAGGTAGGCATACTCCAGCACTGTTTCATCTTCGTTGCCAGCAATATCAACATAACGTTCTAAGATGATTTCATCTTGAGTCAAAGTGCCAGTCTTATCCGTACATAGAACATCCATGGCGCCTAAGTTCTGAATGGAATTCAGGCGCTTCACAATCACCCGCTTCCGGGACATGGCGATTGCACCTTTTGCAAGGTTAATCGTCACCAGCATGGGCAGCATTTCAGGAGTAAGGCCAACCGCAACTGCTGTAGCAAATAACAAGGCCTCCAACCAATCTCCTTTGATCAATCCATTGATGAGGAAGACTGCTGGGACCATAACGGCCATGAACTTGATCATGAGCCAGATAAATTGCTTGATGCCTTTATCGAAGCTGGAGGTCTTTTTTGCAGAAACAATATCTTTTGCGAGTTGACCAAACATTGTATGTGAAGCTGTGTGAACCACGACTGCCAATCCCAGGCCTGAGACAACATGACTACCCATAAAGCAAATATTGGGAAGTTCAAAGNCAGACTTAGCATCACNAATACCGGCGATCTTCTCTACCGGCATGGCCTCACCAGTTAAAGAGGATTGATTAACAAATAAATCATTTGTACTCAGTAAGCGCAAATCTGCTGGGATCAGGTCGCCAGCGGAGAGCTTAATGAGATCGCCAGGAACAAGCTGGCTCAAGGGAATATCTTGCTCAAGGTTCTCGCGTAAGACGGTCACCTTAATGCTCACTAGTAGGCGCAATTTCTCTGCAGCTTTATTGGATTTGTATTCTTGTAAAAAAGCCAAGCCAGTGGACAAAAATACCATCGCCGCAATCACCAATGCACCCGTTACACCACCCGTTACCAAAGAAATAATCGAGAGTGTAATTAACAGCAAAGGCAAAGGCGATAGAAATAATGCTAGGAACTGTAAAATCGGATGAATCTTGCGTGTGATGTCTATGGTGTTGGGGCCATATTCCCGGAGCCTGCTGATGGCAACATCCTGACGCAAACCCTCTATCGAACTCCCCAACTCCTTGAGCAAAAAATCGTGCTGTACATTTGAAAAATGTGTGATGTCTAAGCTATTTTGCTGCACGGGATTCATAGATTTATTGTAGGCTCATAGGCTATTACAAGCCAAAGAAAATGCCCGGCAGATTGAAGCCTGACGGGCATTATGGGATGCAGAAGAAACACTGCAAACGGTGTATTACTAATGCATTACTTCTTAGGCGTTACAAAACCAATGATTGTGTCGTCAACAAACTCAACCATGACATCATCACCAGCTTTGAATTTTTCAAGACCAAGAACGCTTTGATCCACTTTAACTCTTTGCTTTTCACCGCTAGGTAATGTGAAAGTCACTACGCGAGTCTTAGCATCAATGGTAGTAATTTTTACTGTTGCATAAACGGTGTCAGTCGTTTCTTCAAATGGCTTTGCAGATCCTTTGCCAGCAATCACAACAGAGCGAACACCAGAAACGCCTGGTTTAGCATCTTTGCCAGCAGCTGTTAGGCCAATTGCAATCGCCTGAGCATGCTCAACCAAAAATACGTCACCCTTTTTGACCTTATCCAAATCGTTTACTTGCTTGGAAACATTCATCTGCGCTAGATTGCCATTGGCATCTTTCAGTACAACAATGCGCTTCTTGGTATCTACTGAGTCAACAGTGGCACNCAAAACAACGACATCAGCTGCTAAAGGAAGCATCTTTGCTGGAAGTTGCGCAAAGGAGGATGCTGCAAAAGTTAAACCTAGTGTTACAAATAGCGTGACAAGTAATGATTTCTTCAAAATAACTCCTAAATGAATGAAGNATTGTGGGTTGAGCCCAGTTTTAAGGCATCATTTTTCATTGTAACTACGATATTGATGCTTTTTATGACAATTTCTGCTCCTGACCAATCAAAGCCTCTATTGTTTGATACATTGCAGGAAATGCACATTATTTCGATAAAACCATGGTCTGAAGCCATTACTGAAGCACTGCCGATCCGCACCACTGTATTTGTGCAAGAGCAAGGGGTGCCCAAAGAAATGGAGTTAGATGAGTTTGATGCGAATGCCGACCATGCTTTGGCCTATATCGGGCCACTATGTGTCGGTACGGCTAGATTCATTCGGCTAGCAGATAAAAAAGTTCAAATCGGTCGAATCGCTGTCTTAAATGGGCATCGCGGAAACGGGATAGGGAGCGAACTATTGAAGGCGTTGCTTGAGCTGGGTAGATCGCAGGGAATAGAGGAGTTTGAGCTTCACGCACAAGTCACTGCCATGACTTTTTATGAAAAGCTAGGTTTTACGCCTCTTGGGGAGATCTATGATGAAGCTAGCATCCCACATCGTAATATGATTCTCTTAATGAAATAACTTCACAACATGCCAACATCCTCTGCCCCATTCCTATTTCGAGTCTGCTTTTCAGATACTGATGCCGCAGGCTTTGTCCATCACGCTCGATATCTGGAGATGTTTGAGCGCAGTCGCGCTGAGTGGCTCAATCAAATGGACTGCAGTCCCGCAAAACTAGTTGGGGAGTTTGGTATTGCGCTATCTATTCGAGAGCTCACAATGAACTTTCATAAGCCTAGCCGCCTAAATGACCTTCTGAGTATCGACCAATCAATAGAGCAACGCGGTCGTAGTCAAGTCTCCATAAAACAAACTGCAAAGCGTGTTAATTCAGACGCCCTAAATGGTGAAATGGAATTAATCGCCAGCCTCTCACTTCATATTGTTTGCGTCGATATTGCCACCGTCAAGTCCAAAGAATTGCCCGACTGGTTACTCCCAGTCTCAACTGAAGAAATGTAGAGGCTCAGAATGCAAGAGGGCAAGTTACTCACCTTTATTAAAGGACTCACCCTGCTGATGGATGAAAAGGTTTCGGAGGAAATCATTTTTACCAAAGGTAAAAGACTTCTTGAAGTCTTGATTAAAGAAGATGATTGGTTGCCCGATGAACTCAGTAAGCCACACCCTGAGTACTACCAGCAATATCTTTTATATGCAGACCCTCTCGAGCGATTTTCTGTAGTGAGCTTTGTGTGGGGGCCAGGACAAAAAACGCCTATTCACAATCACACTGTCTGGGGAATGGTTGGTCAATTGCGTGGCGCTGAAATGGAAACCGCATTCCACCCACAGAAAGATGGCAGCTATGAAGGCGGTAAGGAGTCTATTTTCTTGCCTGGCCAAGTAGCGATGGTTTCACCCAACACTCATGACATTCATGTCGTCGCCAATCACTTAAGTGACCAGCCTTCAATCAGTATCCATGTGTATGGCGGTAATATCGGCAGAATCAAAAGAGCAATCTTTCACCCGNAGACAGGTGCCGAGAAGCTTTTTATCTCTGGCTATGCCAATGCTTTCACGCCCAATCTATGGCATTTCTAGGGCCATAGGCTAAAATAGAGCCTCTTACTGCAGACACCATAGTGTGGCAGCTCACCCCATTGGCCGGGATAGTCGTTTAATTGAATACGGGCCAATTTTTATTGGTCCCTATGTTATTTACAGAACTCGGTTTATCTGAATCCATCCTGCGCGCGATTGCGGAGCATGGTTACACCACCCCCACCCCAATTCAAGCTAAATCTATTCCAGCAGTACTCAAAGGTGGCGACTTACTGGCTGCCGCACAAACCGGCACAGGCAAGACTGCTGGCTTTACCCTGCCGATTCTGCAACGCTTACTCAGCAATACCAAACCCACATCCGGAAAGCGTCAGCTCAAGGTCTTAATTCTGACTCCTACTCGTGAGTTAGCAGCTCAAGTACAAGAATCTGTTGTGACCTATGGCAAATACACTGGCCTCAAATCCACTGTGATCTTTGGTGGTGTGGGCGCGAATCCCCAGATCAAAGCGATTCAAGCTGGCTTAGATATTTTGGTAGCCACCCCTGGGCGACTGTTGGATTTAATGTCCCAAAATTGTGTATCACTTAGTGCCATTGAGATTCTGGTTTTAGATGAGGCCGATCGCATGCTCGACATGGGCTTTTTACGAGACATTAAAAAGATTTTGGCTGCCCTGCCAAAACAACGTCAGAACCTTTTGTTTTCCGCAACCTTTTCAACCGAGATTAAAACACTCGCTGATAGTCTTTTGAACACCCCTGCTTTAATCGAAGTAGCGCGCAGCAATAGCGCCAACGAAGCGATTGCACAGTTAATTTATCCGGTAGACAGAACCAACAAGCATCCACTTTTGGCGCATCTGATAAAAAGCAATGATTGGAAGCAGGTTCTCGTATTTACGCGTACCAAGCATGGCGCCAATAAGTTAGTTACCCAATTAGAAAAAGATGGCATCACCAGCATGGCCATCCATGGCAATAAGAGTCAAAGCGCACGCACTAAAGCGCTGGCTGATTTCAAAGCTGGGAAGATTGTTGTGTTGGTAGCAACTGATATTGCTGCGCGCGGCATCGATATCGACCAGCTCCCTCACGTCGTGAACTATGACCTGCCAAATGTATCGGAAGACTACGTTCACCGTATTGGCCGTACTGGTAGAGCTGGATCCAATGGGGTTGCGGTATCCCTAGTCTGTGTGGATGAGCACCAAATGCTGAAAGACATCGAGAAACTCATCAAGCAGAAACTTCCACAAGAAGTGATTCCTGGATTTGAACCAGACCCAAATGCAGTGGCTCAACCCATTCAGATGCGCAGTCAGCAACACCAGCAATCTAGAAAGCCTAGACCCTCAGGAAATGCCGGGGGTGGCTCCAAACCAGCTGCCAAGCGCACGAGTACGCCTAAAAGAAGCTTTAGCCACTAAAACCCACTTTAAAATCATTCCGTGAAAACCTTTTATCCTTTATCGCCCATAAAAAGATATCCAATGACTATTACCCGTCGTGCAGCTATCAAAGCCATCGCAACCGCCTTTGCACTACCGGCCCTCAATCCAATCACATCTGTATTCGCACAATCCTCACCAGAGTGGACTACTTATGAGATCGTTACTGAAGTCAATCTTGAGAACACCAATGGCGCTGCTGAGGCATGGATTCCTTTGCCACTCGTTTTGAATACCGATTATTTCAAGACACTGTCGATCAGACCAGAAGTGGGCGATACAAAAGTGGAAAGTAAGATTTATGAGACGCAAGACAAGCAAGCTCGTATGCTCTGGACTAAATGGGACAAGTCAGCCAGCACACATTCAGTGAAGGTTGCCATGATTGTGAGCACTCGTAATCGCCGCCTANAACTCTCCAGTCCAAATCCAGCTTTGAAACTTTCCAAAGAAGAGCAAAAGTTCTGGACACGCGCGACAGCCTATCTTCCAACTGATGGCATTGTTAAAGTAAAAGTCCAAGAATGTCTTGCCTCTCTTCCTGCTAATGCAACAGATCTTCAAAAGGCAAATGCAATCTACAACTGGGTTGTAGACAATACTCACCGTGATTCTAAAACCCGCGGTTGTGGCCAAGGTGATGTTAAGTTGATGCTTGAGACTAATAACCTTGGTGGAAAATGTGCAGATATCAATGCAGTCTTTGTGGCTCTCGCTCGCTCTGCAGGTATTGCCGCTCGTGACGTCTATGGCATTCGTATCGCTGATTCTGCTCGTGGCTATAAGAGTCTTGGTAAGTCCGGTGAGATCACTAAAGCACAACATTGCCGTGCTGAGTTTTATGCTAGCGGCTATGGCTGGTGTCCAGTAGATCCTGCGGATGTACGCAAAGTGATTCTTGAGGAGGCTGGTGGCCTAGCCGTGACCGATCCAAAGGTAGTAGCAATCCGCGATTACCTATTTGGTAACTGGGAAATGAATTGGATGGCATATAACTACGATCACGACATCGCGCTGCCCGGCTCTAAGCTTGGTAAGAATGGTGTGATTCCTTTCTTAATGTACCCACAAGCAGAAAATAAAGAAGGTCGTTTTGATTCACTAGACCCAGATAACTTCAAATATAAAATTACAAGCCGACTGATTGGCTAATGTTTATTTTTAAGAATTTCTAGTGTTAGATCTGATAAAAAAACAAATAGCGAGGGGAATATTTCTCTCGCTGTTTTTTATTTGTCTCAGCCTATGGGGTGGTTACGCCTCTGCGCAATGGCAATCCGTAAGCAAGGTTAGCCTAAACCAAACCCCACCATTGCTGCTCAATAACTTAGCGGGTGAAACAATCGATATCAAGACTTTCAAAGGTAAGGTGGTGATTGTGAATTTTTGGGCTAGTTGGTGCGAGCCTTGTAGAGAAGAATTTACAGAGCTCACCTACTTGCAAGATAAGTACAGCGCCAAAGATCTGAAAGTTTTTGCTGTGAACNTGGCAGAAATGAAACCTCGCATTACCCAATTCATTAAAGGTAATGGCATCTCTGAAAACGCTATCGAGATTTTGCAGGATCGCAACAGCATCATTTACAAAACCTGGAAAGCCCGCGGTATTCCAACCACCTTCCTTCTCAATAAGCAGGGCAAAATTGACAGCGTCTGGACTGGCGCAATTGAGAATGCCGATAGCGATGAAGTGAGCGGTAGAATTGAGACGCTACTACGTCAATAAATGACTATTTCTGATCGAAAAACAATGAACACCATTAATCATATAGAAAATACTGAACCTCGCCTCACCTCCCTGTCTCATGGCGGTGGTTGTGGATGCAAGATTGCACCGGCCGTCCTCTCAGAAATTCTAAAAGGTGTGCCGCAACTTCCTTTTCCTAAAGAACTGCTCATTGGCATTGGGACTTCTGATGATGCAGCCGTGTATCANATTAATGAATCACAAGCGATTGTTGCGACCACTGATTTTTTTATGCCGATCGTCGATGATCCATTTGATTTTGGGAAGATTGCTGCTACCAATGCCATTAGCGATATTTATGCAATGGGCGGTACACCACTCTTTGCGCTAGCCCTTGTTGGCATGCCTATCAAGGTCTTATCAAATGCTACCATTGCACGCATTCTAGAGGGTGGCGCAGAAGCCTGTCGTAGCGCAGGCATCGCTATTGCTGGAGGCCATACGATTGANTCTGTAGAGCCCATCTATGGATTGGTAGCAATTGGCATCATCGACCCAAAACTGGTCAAAAGCAATGCCGCAGCTAAACCAGGTGACGTCCTCATCCTTGGAAAACCCATTGGTGTCGGCATTCTTTCTGCTGCATTAAAGAAAGACCTCTTGAGCCCATCCGATTATCAAGAAATGATCTCCAACACGACCAAGCTAAATTCGGCTGGCCCTGACCTTGCTAAGTTGCCTGGGGTTCATGCTCTCACCGACGTCACTGGTTTTGGTTTNGCTGGACATATGCTCGAGCTAGCAAGAGGATCACATTGCACGGCCCATATCGACTGGAGCCAGGTGCCACTGCTCTCTCAAGTCCAAGAACTTGCAGGCCAAGATGTCATTACAGGGGCATCCGATCGCAATTGGCAAAGCTACGGCAATGAGGTCAGCTTACCTGACAACTTTACTAAAGCGCAGCAAGCTTTATTAACCGATCCCCAAACCAGTGGCGGCTTATTAGTCTCTTGTANCCCAGATGCTGTTAAAGAAGTGCTGGGTATCTTTAGTCGCCATCAATTCTTGAGTGCGCGCGTCATTGGCCAAATGGGTGCAAAAGAAGAGAAGTCTCTGGTAATTTCTAATTAAATGTCTATTCGACTTTAGTTAGATTAAATACGCTAGAAAAATCCAGCGCACCATTTCCAGCTTTACTGTGTAGCTCGTACAAGTGATGAGCCAACTCTCCCAAGGGAGTGCTGGCATTTAAATCCTGTGCGTTCTCAACCGCTAAGCCTAAATCCTTCAACATTAAATCCACCCCAAAACCACCCGCATATTTTTTAGATGAGGGCACATTCTCCATCACGTTGGGACATGGATTGTATAACTCCAAAGCCCAATTACGGCCTGAGCTTTTCGTCATGATGTCAGACAAGATCTTCGGGTCCATGCCATTGGCAATACCCAAACGTAGGGCCTCACTTGTTCCCAGCATCTGAATACCCAAGAGCATATTGTTGCAAACCTTAACGGTTTGACCGCTACCATTAACGCCCGCATGGAAAATNTTTTTGCCCATTTTCTCTAGCATAGGGCGGGCACGCTCTAGATCCTTAGCATCTCCACCGACCATAAAAGTTAAGGTAGCCGCTTGCGCCCCGGCGGTACCGCCTGAAACTGGGGCATCGATCATGGCAAATCCTTTGGCTTCAGCGGCTTTGGCTACGTCTTGGGCAAGCTTAGGTGAGATGGTGGAGCAGTCAATNAATAAGGCCTGAGGATTAGCATGGGCCAAGATTCCAGCATCACCAAGATATAGACTTTCCACATGGCGTGAGGCCGGGAGCATGCTGATTACGATGTCAGCGTCAATGACAGCTAAGGCGGCACTCTTTTCTGGCAGACCACCTGCTGCAGAAAAAGCGTCAATCTGACTCTGAAGTAAATCAAAGCCAGTAACGGTATACCCAGCCTTTAAAAGATTAAGTGCCATTGGCAAACCCATGTTACCCAAACCAATAAATGCGACTTTCATAAATACCTCTCGCTATAAATCATCAACCAATCTTCTACTTGCCAGATAGAGAACGCCCTCTTTCCCATATCTCTCTGAGTGAAATTCTTGTGGGCCTAGGTAAAAAATATTGCCAGGCTTATAAACGTTACTTTTACCATCTATGATTAATTCAATATCACCATCTAAGATCAGCGCATACACTTCAAAAGGATTAGAGTGGTCATCTAATGATTCGCGGGGCTCACGCTGGACCTCAACAGGATAAGGATAGCCCTCTTGCATCAGCATATGTATAAATTCTGTTTTAGTCATCGATTCACCGATATGAGCTGCCCAATAAAGCAAAAAGCCTAGTTCATTGCTGAACTAGGCTTTTAAGAATATGAGTGGAAATTACTTCTTAGCTTCCATCGCCTCTTTTGTAGCTGTGATCTCTTTGCGACGCTCTTTACAAGCGCCAGCGATTTCTTGTAGTGCTTTACGAGCACGTGCAGCAGATGCCTTAATCCCTTTTTCAATGAACTTTTCATTCTCTGCTTTGTATGCTTCAAAAGCAGCTAGCAATGTATCGTGTTGTGACATCTTGTCTCCTCTTAATTAAATATTCAATTACAAACGCCGAATCAGTATATATCGATAAAAACGATAAAAAATAAGGGTTTAGATCAGGGATAACTCTTAGAAAAGAGCCTTTAAAGGGGCAAAATACCCTATTTTCCCTCATTAGTCAGCGGGATAAGCCTTTTTCCAAGAGAAATACTCGAGCTGGTGCATTGATCTGAAACAAACTCCGCCAACAGAGATAATTACATCAGCTTGATTAATGTAAAAATAAGACCCCAATGAAGATGAAAGATTACACATTTATTCGCAACAAACTCCTGAATAAAGAAGAGATTGCTTTTTTAGATGTGCGCGAAGAAGATCCACATGCTCAAGAGCATCCCCTCTTTGCAGCAAACCTTCCGCTCTCCCGTATTGAGATTGATGCCTTTGGAAAGTTACCCAGAAAAGATGTCTGTATCGTCACTCTAGATGATGGGGAAGGATATGCCGAACTTGCTGCACAAAAATTAGTAGCACTTGGATATGCCGATGTTTCTATTTTTGAAGGCGGAGTACAGGCATGGAAAGCTGCTGGCGGTGAAGTATTCAAAGATGTCAATGTGCCAAGTAAATCCTTTGGCGAGTTGGTAGAATCTAAAAGANATACCCCTTCTCTATCAGCTCAAGAGGTTCAGAAGTTAATTGATGACAAGGCTGACGTAGTGGTAGTGGATGTCCGCAGGTTTGATGAATATCACACCATGAGCATCCCAACAGGCATCAGCGTTCCAGGCGCTGAACTGGTTCTGAGGGTTCCTGACCTAGCCCCTCATCCCAAGACAAAAATCATTGTGAACTGTGCTGGTAGAACCCGTAGCATTATTGGCGCACAATCCTTGATTAATGCCGGCATTCCGAATGAAGTTAATGCATTGCGTAATGGCACGATTGGCTGGACCTTAGCTGGGCAAGTTCTCGACAAAGGTCAAAGTCGCAAGTTCAAGGAAGTCAGCACTGAAGTTTCTGACACAGCCGCTGAGCGAGCGCGCGCCGTTGCTGATCGAGCCAATGTCAAACGCGCTAGCTTTGCTGATGTGGCTCAATGGCAAAGACAGACAGATCGCACTACTTATTTCTTTGACACTCGGACGCCAGAAGAATATGAAGCTGGCCACTTGCCAGAATTTCGCTCTGTTCCTGGTGGACAACTCGTACAAGAGACGGAGATGGTTGCCCCTGTCAGAGGCGCCCGCATCGTCTTAGCGGACCCTGGTGGTGTTCGCGCAAACATGCCAGCTTCATGGCTAGCGCAGATGGCCTGGGACGTTTATGTATTGGTTGATATTAAGGTCAGTGATTTAANTGAAAAAGGTCCATGGAAAGCTCCTATGCCTAGCCTACCAAGTACTCAGGGTGTTGACCCACCAGTGCTTGCAGAATGGCTCAAGATAGATCCCAATACTTTGGTAGTGGATTTCAGTACCCATGCCAACTACGTTAAGAACCACATCCCTNGCGCTTGGTTTGCGCTGCGCTCAAGGCTAGCAGATGCCCTTCTAACACTACCAAAGGCCACTCGCTACGTCCTCACCAGCACCCCGCCGCAATTAGCTACTTTTATTGCAGAAGAATTTAAATCTCAGAGCCATGCTGATGTTTATGTTCTCACGGGCGGCAATACAGCATGGGTCGATGCAGGATTGGAGAGTGAGAAAGGTGCAACCCATCTCGCCTCGCCACCACTAGATCGCTATAAGCGCCCCTATGAAGGTACTAGTGTGGATACTGCAGCGATGCAAGCTTATCTAGACTGGGAGTTTGGTTTAGTTGAGCAATTAGGTAAGGACGGCACTCATCACTTTTGGGTTCTCTAAGTTTTCCCAATAAAAAAAGCGCTGGTGACCCCAGCGCTTTTTCTTTCCCTACTTGTTAATTTAAACGATCTTATTGCGAATGATCCCTACTCCAGTAATTTGAGTTTCCATCATATCGCCTGGCTTTAAAAATTCTTGCGGGGTTCTACCAAAGCCTACGCCTGAAGGCGTACCGGTGGCAATGATATCGCCCGGTAGCAAAGTCAAGCTACGCGACAACTCAGCAATGATGGCTGGAATTTTAAAAAACATCTGCTTGTAACTAGCATTTTGTTTCTCAACGCCATTGACGCGGCAGATGATGCGTGTGTCATCTAAATCAACACCGCCAGCGGTGACAATCCAAGGGCCCATTGGTCCATGACCATCCAGGCTCTTACCTTTAAACCATTGACCCGAGTGACGCTTCTGCTGAACATCGCGTGCAGTAGTGTCGTTATAAGCAGCATAGCCAAACACGTAGTCCATAGCAGACTCTTCAGAAATGTTTTTACCCTTCTTACCAATAATGACTGCTAATTCAGCCTCCCAATCAATCTGGGTTGAATAGCTACCATCGTAAGGAATACTATCGAATGGCCCATTCATGGTCTGAGTACCCTTGGTAAACAGAACGGGAACTTTTGGATATTCTTTCACGACGGTATCAGCGCGATTCTTCTTGCCTTCATCGAAGTGATCTAAATAATTCCAGCCGACAGCGTAAATGTTACTTTGCGGCTTTGGAATTGGTGACAACAAAATCACTTGATTCACATTAAGCAAGTTGGAGCTACGGTTCTTAAATAATGCAGCAAGTTCTAACAAGCCTCTGTTGCCGGATGCAGCCAAGGAAATAGTTGAGGTAGGATCGAATGAAAGTTGCACCTTTTGACGAGCAGCTTCTGCTGGAATATCGACTACCAAACCATCATTGGTCACCAAGCCTAAGCGAGAGGTCGCCCCCATCTTAGGCAAATAGTTGGCAATACGAAACCCTGCCTTACCAGTCATTGGCTCAACTACGATCGGCTGACGATCTTGGGCTGATGCAGCGCCAGGAGGCATCAGTAAGCCGCCAATTGCGGCTGAAGTTCCAAGCTTGAGCATATCTCTACGATTTGTGTCCACAACATCTCCTTTTTGTATTTTTACTAAGGCCCTTCTTGGCCCCATTGCCTCAAATCTTAATACGAAAGCTTGAAATAGGCAGAAATTTTGAAAAATGACTATTCTTAAAGCTATGAAACTATTGAATCTTCAGCTAAGTGTCTACATGGTGACGGCCTTACTGCTCTGCTTAAGTGCTTGTGAGCGGGAAATATATACCAGTTGGAACTGTGGCAATACCGCTGGTGACAAGTTGCCCATGGTCCTGAAAAACGCTCAAATGCAACTTCAAGGCAACTCGCTCAATTACTGTGGAAGCCTNGGAGAGAAAACCTACTTTGATAGCAATTGCCCTGTTGCGATAGAAAAATCTAAGATCACCTTTATCCCCAGTTCAGGCGCTTTGCTAGATCAAGGGCGGGAACTTCATTGCAAAGTGCTTTGAGTAAAAAATATATGCCTATCCATTCCTCAAACCCTATCCATCCCAAGAAATTACTACTTACCAAATGGACTGCCGTTCATCCCACCAATAAGCAGAAACATTTTTTAGTGAGCAAGGTCATTTTTCCAGAGCCTCCAGACGAGAGAATTGAGTTTATTGAACTTGAGGCTATCTATAGCAATCAAACTCAGATCATTCCTTGGCGAGATCTTAGCAATCCAGCAATCTGGATTCAGGGCTGGAAATAAAAAAGACCGCTAGCAAGCGGTNTTTTATCGAGGGAAAAAATAAAATCAATCGCCCTTCTTCTTGCCGCCAGAGGCCTTACTAGAAAGACCATCTAGATTTTTCTCAGCAGCATCAGCTACTTGATTAACAATCCGGCGTCCTTCTTTAAACATTTTCTGTCCCGTAGTCGACATCTCGTGAACAACTTTAGAAAGCTTATCAGCATGCGTTGGCAATTTATTCTCAGCATCCTCTAACCAGCCCACTAAAGAGGTGCGCACTTTCTCTAAATGCTTCTCTGTTTCATCGGCAGCATTTTCGCCTAAATCTTTCAGAACAGCCTTAACCTTCTTTTGGTAGACAGCCGCACGCTTAGCAGCTTCTTTAGTTGCGTCTTCTTGCAAGCCTTTAAGCTTAGTCAGGTCATTTTTAGCCGCAGACTTAGCGCTATCCAGCGCATTTTTCATGCCCCACTCAATTTCTGCAATGTGATGCTCGCTGAGTTGCTTGGCAGCATCCAAGAGCTTGTGGGAATAACTAAAAAGTTCTTTAGCTTTTTCTTGTTGCCATTTTTGAAAATCTTTTGCGTCCATCATTTTTCCTTAATAAAGTAATTATGAATAAATATCAAAGCGCTTCATTGACTGCCTCTAAGATAACTCTATACTAATTTTCTATACTTGCCAATTGCACTGCTTTTTCCATATTAAAATGCGTTTATGAAAGAACAAAAAAGTCTATACGAGTCTATTGGCGGCATCGATAAGGTCNATGAGCTGGTGGACTGCTTTTACGATTTAATGGCACTGGAGGAGACCTTATCCGATCTTCGTGCCATGCACCCTGCTGACCTCTCTGGATCTCGTGAGAAACTCAAATTTTTCCTTACAGGTTGGATGGGTGGGCCCGATATTTACTCACCTAAGTATGGGCAGCCGATGCTCAGGGCAAGACACCTCCCTTTTAAGATTGGCATGAAAGAGCGCAATCAGTGGCTAACGTGCATGTATCAGGCACTTGAGGATTGCGGTATTAAGGGCAATATTGCCGATCAATTACAAGAATCTTTCCTCAACACTGCCGACTGGATGAGAAATCAGCCCAACTAGCAGAGAGCTTAGTCGAGCTTAGTAGCAGCTTGCTTGACAGCTTTTGCCCAANGTGGCATTTCTGCACCTAAGAATTTCGTAAATTGCTATGTGTTTAAGTATAGGGGATCAGACCCTGATCAATCATCTTCTTTGGAATTTCAGGCGAGTCCAGCGTCTCTTTAAATACTTAGCCTAATTTATTCACTACCTTCACGCAAGAAGAAGAAATGCTCTGCGGATTAAAGTGCTTGAGCGCAAGCAAAGCCGCTCGACCAAGCCCATTGGAAGTTGTGCCCCCCAAGATGGCCTGTGACATCTACNCACTCGCCAATGAAATACAGTCCAGGATGATTACGCGACATCATGGTTTGACCATCCAACTCTTTGGTATCTACCCCACCTAACATCACCTCAGCTTTTTTCCAACCCAAGGTCCCCGCTGGTTTGACGGACCAATTGGTGAGCAACTCTTTTAATGCCTGTCGTTCTTTCTTAGAGACCTCAGCCCATTTGCGACCCAATAAGTTTCTTTGCTCTGCAAATGCTTTTCCTAGACGTTGCGGCAATACTGAAGCCAAAATAGCTTCAGTAAGTTTGAGTCGATTGTCTTCATTATTGAATAGATCATCGCACTGAAAACTGCTGCCAACTTCAACCGCACCAAGCCAATCAATATGAATGGCTTCGCCNTCAGCCCAATAACTACTTGCTTGCAATACCGCTGGGCCAGACAAGCCTTTGTGTGTGAGCAACAGATCTTCATTGAAACGACAGGCGCCGTATCGACTACCTTTTGAGCCAGAGCTAATGCGGACAGGCAAACTCAGACCAGCCAATTCATTGAGATTAGAAAAAGTCTCAGAAGTGAACGATAGTGGCACTAAGGCGGGACGAGGATCAATCACATTGAGTCCGAATTGCTTAGCAATATCTAAGGAATATGCAGTGGCCCCAATGGCTGGTACCGGCAAACCACCAGTCGCCATGACAACTGCCTTGGTTTTTTCCATTCCTTTATTGGTTTGAATAGTCCAAACATCTGCCTCATGAGAAATAGCTTTCAGCTTTACGGGATTGCGAATCGTCACGCTACCTTTTGCACACTCAGAAAACAATAAATCAATGATCCGTTTTGCCGAGTCGTCACAGAAGAGTTGTCCCTGATGCTTCTCGTGATAAGCAATGCGATAGGTCTGCACTAGCTGAATAAAATCTTTCGAAGAGTAACGCGCCAATGCACTTTTTACAAAGTGTATATTAAGAGATAGAAAATTCGCTGGGCTGCTATGAAGATTCGTAAAGTTACATCGCCCACCTCCGCTGATACGTATTTTTTCACCTAATATCTCAGCGTGATCTAGTAGTAATACTTTTTTACCGAGTTGACCTGCAACACCAGCACAAAACAAACCAGCAGCTCCGCCACCAATAATGACGGCATCCCAAATTTTGCTCATAGTTTATTTAAAGCGCTCAATGATTTCAGTAGAAATGTTGAGCTTTTCCATATGCATGCGGGTGTAGGCCTGTCTAAAGTTCTTTGTCATGGAGATCATGACGGACGCAGTCCAAGCAAATGCAAACATGCCAGAGAAGGCAATAATGATGGCTAGCATTTTCCAGCCAGGCGGTAAAATATCATCCATAAATCCCATTGCCGTATAAGTACTGCCCGCAAACAAAATACTTTCACTCAAAACTGGGAGCAATTTAAAAGCCCACAGGGAGATACCCCAAATAAAGATCTCAGAAATGTGCGTCAGAAATAAACACAGAATGCTGATGTAAAAAACAAAAGCGACTGAAGAATGCTTATGTTCAGAAAGATACAAAAACGATTTAACCTCGTAGCGCTTAGCAATCTGCAATAAGGCGACTCCATGCACCAGCATGACCAGCAGCAAAATAGCAATTCCCAGCGCATACCCAGGAAGATCTAATTGGGTAATGAGAGTGGAGGCTTGAGGCGTCGTCATGATCAGCCCATTTTACAGATGATCAAGCCAATTGGTAGCAGTCAACAATCACTTTCCAAACCTCTTCTGCAGTATGAACAAAATGTATTAGGTCCACACTTGACTTATCAATCACGCCGAATTCAATCATCTTTTGTAAATTCAGGACCTCAGACCAAAACCCATCGCCAACCAGGATCACGGGGAGTACCGCTACCTTGCCGGTCTGCATCAGTGTCAATACTTCGAAGAGTTCATCAAAGGAACCAAAACCCCCTGGGTAAGCCACAATTGCCCTTGCTCTAAGCATAAATTGCATCTTGCGTAATGCAAAATAATGGAATCGAAACGCTAAACCTTCGGTGATGTATGGATTGGGATGTTGCTCTCGAGGAAGGCTGATATTGAATCCAATGGTTTGATCACCCGCCTCATAGGCACCACGGTTAGCTGCCTCCATAATGCCGGGACCGCCACCCGTACAGACATGAAGCTTACTGCTTGCTGTTAATTGTGTAGCGTTATAAGCAGCCACAAGCTTTCCGAATTCACGTGCAGACTCATAGTATTTACTATGCAATACGGCATTTTTTGCCTCTGCTATTTCCTCAGAAGTCTTAGCCTCTTTCTCCATCNTTAAGGCTTGCTCGTAACTTACAAAGCGGGCAGAACCAAAAACAGTAATCGTGTGATCAATACCCCGCTCGCGCAGCAAAATATCAGGCTTTAATAGCTCCAATTCAAATCGGATCCCCAAGGTTTCGCGTCGCGATAAAAATGCAGGATCATCAAATGCAAATTTTGAGGAGTCCTCAGAGGTTTTTTCAGAAATTTCAGCCTTATTCAGATTTAAAAAATCAGANATTGTCTGTGCATTATTGATGGGGAGCTTTGGGCTCATATCACTACCTTGTACGGAAATAGAACTCCATCTTACCTCTTGGTACGTCAGTATTACTACCTAGAAAGCGCTATCACTTTCACATCTCAGGCTTATTGGGGACCGATTGGGATTTACTGAGGCTAAAACACAGGTTAAGATTATTGCAATTTCAACAAAACTGAAGGAAAAGTAATGAGCAATCGTTCAATCATCATCATGGTATTGGTATTAATTAGTGCTACCGCCTATCTACTCCTCAAAGGCGATGGCAACATTGATATGGGTGGTGAAAAACACGGTGCAGAAGCTACGCATGTTGAAGAAGCTAAAAAAGATGCGCCAGCTGCTGCTCCAGCCGCACCTGCAGCAGCTCCAGCTGCCGATGCCAAGAAATAAAATTGCTGCCATCCAAAAAAAA
>JGI26470J50227_1000071_pt1 | contig 47908 bp, 55 predicted proteins | sample FreactTroBogLake_FD_50227 | JGI IMG/M metagenome (IMG submission 50227)
CAATTGCATATAATATCAATTCAAAAAAGATACAGAAACATATTAAGACGCTGGAAGACACCTTGAACAATAAGGATAAAGATAAGGATTCGTGACCTAACAATCGACCTAACAATCGACCTAACAATCGACCTAACAATCGACCTAAGAGACTCACCAATGGCTAAGTTTACCAACAAATCTATCTTCACTAATCTAATACGAACAATGGACTTTCCTCAATACACACAGGAACAGTTTGAAAATAGATATAATGCATGGAAAATTAAAGGTGTGATGATACAAGAAGCGTTTCCCGAGCTCAGTGATAATGGTAGGGAATTTATTATGACTGGTGCTACTGGTGATGAATGGGATCACTATATGAGCCCAATGGAAGAAAGGGATGATGTCTCTCGCGACCGCTTGAATGATTGGTATGAATGATTCGAGATCGATTTGAGATCGATTTAAATCCTGTTTTAGAAATGTTCGCGGTATTTGAGTGTTGTTGGTGCTCTTTGGCGGACTACTGCTCTGCTGATGCTCTGTTGCAATGCCAAGATCATGTCGTGGTCTACTGCTCTGCTTATGCTGTCTGTTGCTCTGTTTGAGCTCTGTCCCTCTACTGCAAAGACGAAGTTGTTTTGAGGCAACGAATACCAATGATACCCCGGAACATTTATAAAGTCAAGCGATACCTTAACCATAACACCATTGCATCGCTCTTGCTTAAATTATTTTTAAAAACGTTTGGTGGCTCCTTGTTTTTAAAACGAGCAAGCGCTATGATGGGTTATAAGGTTGGTTGAAGCAATCAGGAGCTGAGCCATGAACACCGATGCCATTCTTGACCTTAACCGTATGATTGGTAAGCTTAAGCCCAAGCATCAGCTGGTGCTTCGCCGTAGGTTNTTCGAGAACGCGAGCTTGGCTGATATTGCTTTCGAGCTTGACCGTAGCATTGAGCGNGTTCGTACAGTTGAGATTAAGGCATTGCATCAGCTTCGCTTTCGCTATAAGATGGCCAAAATTAATTCTTTGACGGACGCGATTGGGGCTTGAATTTAAATTCGGCTCGCGGTATAATGGGTTATAAGGTTGGTTAAAGGAGAACTGATATGACGACTCTCAACAAGGCTCAGGCTGCGATCAAGCTCTTCGCCGACGGCTTTCAGAATAAGGACTCGTTCAACGCCGAGTTCATGAAGCTGTTCCCGGAGTTTCCTCGCTCTACCGCTGGTTACTTCTCTGATGCGTTCCGCTATCACAACCCTGGCTTGTCCCAGACGCGTGGCGGTATTGCTAAGGTGAAGGAGCCGAAAGCACCGAAGGAACCGAAGGTTGCTAAGGAACCGAAGCAGCCGAAGGTTTCGCCGAAGCCGACTAAGGCTCAGCGTCAGGCTGAGCTCAAGTCGCCCGATGAGATTGCCGAGATCAAGGCTGCTAACCTCGTTCGTATGCAGCAGGTTACTGCTAAGGTTAAGAAGTACAGTCAGGTTGCTCGAGCCGAGGGCGATGGGGTTGACGGCTTTGATCCTAACACTGCAAAGGCTGAGGTTGCTTATTACAACGAGACGGGCGAGTATCCGGACAGCTGGAAGAACCCTTCTTTCCTGACGGCCGATGAGGTTAAGGCTCTCGTCTAACAATCTCGAGCTCGGCTATGGTCTGTTATGGCTATGGTCGAGCTCTTTTTTTTTCATTTTGATTCCGAAAAGGGGATTGAATTTAAAACGAGCCAGCGGTATGATTGGTTATAGGTTGAAACGGGAGCTTGACTATGACGGTATACGTGCTGATGATCGACTTTGGATATGATGAGGGCAAAGAGCTTCTCGGTGTTTACTCCTCTATGGCCGAGCTTGAGGCGGCAGAAGCAGGCTATCGTCTCGGCGAACATGATTCGTTTTGCGTTGAAGAGCGCAAGCTTGACGGTGCTGCACTGTTTTCCTTCTAATCATATATTGAGGGTGCTATTAAAGCACCCTCTTTTTTGTTGTTTTCTAACCCTTTGTTTTTATTAGGTTTTTTATAGCCCCTCTAAACCCCAGATATTTGTTAAGCCCTTGAAATCGTTTATCTATTTTTTTAAGATGTTGTTGAGAGGTCGAAATGCTGGGCTTAGTGACCTTCAAGCTTGAGAGAGGATTCTAGAGCCAGAGCGAGGATTATATTTTAGTTGTTTTGGGCAACGGGCTTGATTTTAAAACGAATCAGCGGTATGATGGGTTATAAGCTGAGGTTGAGGGAATGATGATGATTCGTTTGGCACTGGTTCTCGCTGGGTTCGTTGCTCTGGCCTTCTACGCCCTGGATGATTCTGATGCCATGGCCAAGTGCCAGGTTAATCACTCTTACGGCGTTTGCGTTCAGTCGCTGCGATAAACAGGAGCTTGGCTATGAGCTAGCTCTAGAAGAAGAGGAAGATGAAGATGATGACGACGAGTGAAGAGATTAAATTCATTCTATCCATCGAAGAAATTAAGAGAATCTTTGAAGCTGGTATTAGGCGTGGTAATGATGAAGCGACGTCATATGATTGTGGCGATCAGCTGATCGGTGATAAGTACGAAGATCTGGTCGATGTTGTGATTGATATTGTCAATCATGGTATTCCCTACGTCCATCCGTCTTACACTAAGATCGATGTTGTTGAGAGTTGGTTCAAGGGAGAATAGCTATGACTGATTATCATGTTGAACTTTGGGATCCTAAAAACCCAATTGATCTTGGTATTATCAATATTATTGAGGGTGAAGATTTGTATGAGAAAACTATTCAAAGAGCCATTAATCTTTTTGGTTCTGAGTCTGCTCTTGTAACTCATTTTGTAACTCATTACAAAACAGTATGGGGCGCGATTTTCCCATTAAATTCTGCCCGAAATATTGTAAAATATGCTGCCGAATGGCATGTAGTTAAGGAAAAGAATAATGATTGATATCAATAAGCAATATCGCACGCGTGATGGCAAGGATGTTCGTATCTATGCCACTGATGGCGGTGACCATCCTGTTCATGGTGCTTGGCGCAATTCAAAAAACAATTGGATCTGCGATACTTGGTACGCGGATGGAAGATATATTAATTCAGGCAACAGTGAGCTGGATCTTGTCGAAGTTAAGCCACGTCATAAGCGAACAGTATGGTTGAATGTATATAAAGACATTGCACATGCAATTATGTCTAAGTCTGAAGCCGCCATGTGTGCTGATTTTGGTCGNATCGCNTGCATTAAGATTGAACTTGATTTTGAAGAAGGTGAAGGACTGTGAACCTCACTGAGTTTCTTGACGAGCCCTTGGTGAAGCCTCATATCTGTCAGGAAACTCGGAAGCGCATCAAGCTCTCAGTTTATGCCTATGCATATGAGTTCGATCAGCCCATAGTGGATGATGGAACGTTTGATGCGCTCGCATATTCCATTGACGTTAATATTAAAACAAATAGACCGGAATTGGATAAGTTCTTTCGCAAAGAGTTCAGCCCTGACACGGGTATGTGGATACACAAACACCCAGAGTTGGATAAGCTCAAAATAATATATGAGAAGCACTATAAGAAGGGTTGACTCATATTCAATAAACGNGTATAATCATTAATGTGATGATGATATGAATAGGAATTGAATGATGAACTTCACATTCGATGAACCAATGATTACTATTGCCCTTGAAGCCAATGGCTATCATATACTCTTTGGCATCCGGAGAATTGGGTAGCACCAAACGTTACAAATCCTGATTATGCTGGTATGTCCAAGAAGGATGCATTTGAACATTTGCTTATGAAGTGTAACCTTATTCCCCGTGATGTTAGGAAATGTTGGAGCGAAGAATGAACGAACGAATTAAAGAACTGGCAGCTAAGTCTGGCTGGCGAGTTAGAGATGATGGCGATATACAGTCTGGTTACCGTGAGGATGCGGATTTGTCGTTTGAGCTTGAAGAGTTTGCCGTAAGGATTATCAAATCCTGTGTTAAGATCGCTGATGATAATTTTGATAAAGGATTCTGCCCTGTTGGTGGATTTATTAAAGAACATTTCGGAGTTGAATAATGGGCGTATCAACAAACTTCTACACAATCTATGGTATCAAGATTGAATGGGACGATGATTTCTACAACGCATATGATGAGGTCTACGATGATCCAGACACACCATTCGTTCTGGTGGAAAGCATGTGTGGCGACTATATTATCTTGGGTGAGGTGCTATTTGACTCCGGTGATATGCGCTGGGGGTTTGAAGGTGGTGATCAGTATAAAGAATACGATGACGATGAATTGCTTCAAAAGGTAATTGATTATAAACAAGCTTTCTGCGAAAAGTTTCCTGGCTATTCTCATCTAATAGCCAAACCATTTAAGATCATTTCACTTATGCATTTTAGCTGATCTGAAACGAAGGAGAAACAATAATGACTAAGGTTGTATACAATGCCTCTTATGGAGGGTTTGGTCTTTCATATAAGGCCATGTGCAGATACGCCGAGCTAAAGGGTTATGTTGTCAGTGATAATTGTATCACTGATGGATATGGCAAAGAACTATATGATTGTGATATTGAACGAGATGACCCGGACCTTGTTCGCGTAGTGGAAGAGCTTGGTAATGACGCCAGTGGCCACTGGGCCAAGCTTCGTATTGAGGATATTCCCAAGGGAACTTTTTATCGTATCGATGAATATGATGGGTATGAAAGCGTATGCACCAAAGAAGATTATGATTGGAAAATGGCTTGATGGGTTGATTTTAAAACCCATCGAGCGTATGATTGGTTATAGGTTGGAAGGGCAAATGGCCCACATATCAGGAGAAAAATATGTTTACTCGTGAGTCGATTGTCGAACAGCTCAAGAATGGCATTCACACTGTTACCTTCACTAAGGTTGATGGTACAGAGCGAACCATGCCCTGCACGCTTGATGAAACGATTATTCCTGTGGTTGAAGCCAAGAGCGATCGTAAGTTTTCGGAAACTGCTCTTCGTGTGTTCGTCACTGACATTAACGAATGGCGCAGCTTTCGTATTGCCAATGTGACTGCCCTTGCATAATACCGCTTGACTTTTTGTTCAATTGAACGTATAATCGCTAAATGATTCCGATATATTGGAGAGAAATAAATGAAACATCGCAAGCCTCAGGATTTTTCTCCGAACGGTCATGTCGTTTCTGTTTATGATAAAACGCGATTGATTGATCGTCGCGAGTTTCCCACTTATGGTAAGGCCATGTGGTCTGTTCAGGATCTGGAAGAAAAGTATCCCACCATGACTATTGAGTATAGGGATCAGCGAGTTTTTCGCACCGACTCTTACGAATAAGTTTTTTGCAAAAAGGATAAATGAATGACTGCAGAGATCGTTGATTTTGCTTCGCGCGAGAGCGTTTTGGATACTGACTTCGGCTTCATTAATGGGAAGGCCGTGAATAAGCCCAAGAACTCCGAAGACTATCGTTTGTTGGTTAAGCGTTTTTTGGCCACTGATGATTATGAAGAGTTCTGTTTGTGTTGCATGGATGATGAATATTACGAAACTGCCGAGCCACAGATTAAGAACATCGTCGATTGTTATTATGAATTTTAGAGGATGCGATGAGTAGAGCCGAACAATATCTCTATCAGTTAGAGAATAATGCTCATGCTATGGAAGAGAAACTCCGTATCGCTCGTAACGCTCTTGGACTAATAGCCAATGATAACAAAGAATGTTACTCGGCAATGATAGAGTCTCAGAGAGATCTGTTTCAAAACATTGCCAAGAAAGCTTTGGAAGATACTAAATAAAATAAAAATTGGAGTTGGTAATGATTGATTGTGTGGCTATTGGTGATGATATTGCTCTTACTCTTGGATTGACAGGTCCACTGGCCTGCGAAGTAAGAGCGGCGAGCGGGCTTACCTCCTCTAAAATTATTAATATTGCTGGCGGAAAGTTTCATTATTATTGTTTCATTTCCGCTGGATCTTTTGATCCCACAAGCAGCAAGCTTGGTGGTAATCTACAGTCTATCCGAAATATCACAAATTGCAAGTATTATGTTTGGGTTGTACCCGTAAATAATATTGCTGCTTTAGTGGTTGAAACTGAAGCTAAGTTACATTCTGATGTAACAGTTAGTTTTTCTCCAGGATCAGACAATACAACACCGGCCAACTATTCGGTTCTGGTTCAGAGTATCATCAACGCAACAAACAACTAATAAAGTTTAGTTTCACTGCAGTTAAGATGGTCTGCATTGCGACTTTGTATTTTTAATAAAACCGTCATCAATATATTGAAAGGAAATAATATGGCTCCGTTTATTGTTGCTGCTCTAATTGCAGCTGGTCTATTTGGTACGGGTACTGTGATTGAGCCACAGCAGCCTGCTCTTGGCACTGCTCTTCAGGGCGCTGCTATTGGTACTGTTATTGGCGGTGGCATCGGTGCTGCTGCTGGTGTTGGTTCTGGTCTTGCCACTGGTCTCGGTGTTACGACTACTGCTGGCGTTGTTGGTGGTACTGCCGCAATCGGTGGTGGTCTTGGCGCTGCTGGCGGTTGGCTTGTTCAGAAGAAGGATCCTGTTCTCGTTGCACCTTATGAGACTGTTCTTCAGAATGATGTCACTGTCCTAAAGCAGGATGTCGCGAATCTCAAGGCGGCGAAGCGACATAAGAAGCTCGCAACTCAGTAAAATTAAAGGGGAGCTTCGGCTCCCTTTTTTATGTCATTTATTGCTTGCTTTTAAAACAAATTGACGGTATGATAGGTTATAAGTTGGTTGAATGGATTGACTGACTGATGAAGAGGAATCTATATCATGGCTCACGAAATTGAAATGTTGAATGGCAAGGCTCAGATGGCGTATGCGGGCGATGTTCCGTGGCATGGTCTGGGCGTTAAGGTTCCCGCTGATCTTACACCAGATCAGATGCTCGAAGCTGCTGGCCTTAACTGGAGCGTCGAGAAGGTGCCTTCGTTTTATGTGAATCCTGTCAACGGGGAAGTTGAGGAACTTGGTCGTTCGGCTCTTATTCGTTCTCTGGATGGAACGATGCTTGATGTGGTTTCAGATGACTGGAATCCCGTACAAAACGATGAGGCTTTTAAGTTTTTCAATGAGTTTGTGGCTGCTGGTGATATGGAAATGCATACCGCTGGTTCTCTGAAGGATGGTCAGATCGTTTGGGGATTGGCCAAGGTTAAGCAAAGCTTTGAGTTGTTTAAGGGCGATAAGATTGATTCTTATCTGCTTTTTTCTAACTTTCATAAGTATGGGTTTTCGACGGACGTTCGATTTACTCCAATTCGAGTTGTTTGCAACAACACTCTTACTCTTTCTCTTTCGTCAAACGTTGAACGAATGGTTAAGATGAGCCATCGCAAGGTTTTCAACCCGGAAGATGTTAAGGGCATGCTTGGTATCGCCACTGAGAAGCTTGCGACTTATAAGGAAATGGCTCAGTTCCTTGGTTCCAAGAAAGCGAAGAACGAAAATATCGTCGAATATTTTACTCGTATTTTCCCTGTTTCTGGTTCCGGAGACAAGAAGAAGGAAATGTCCAAGAACGCCAAAACTGCGATGGGTATCCTTCACACCCAGCCTGGAGCTGAATACGCCGAAGGAACTTGGTGGCAACCTTTTAATGCTGTGACGTATCTCACTGATCACCTTGCCGGACGTTCGGCCGATACGCGACTTACTTCTGCTTGGTATGGCCAAAATAAAAACCTTAAGAATAAGGCTCTTGAGTTGGCAGTTGAAATGGCAGAGGCTGCGTAACATGGCATCGACTGATAACGCAGCGCAATATGATCTGCCTTTCATTAAATTGGTATATGAATTTTTGCCAAAAGATCTTATGGAAAAAACAGAAATAAAAACCATTTATGAATGGGCAAAAATGGGTCTCATACAACGAGATCGCCTTGTAGAAATTGCCATGGCCAATGCGAGTAATGGAAAATATAAAGTTGTTAGCGAAGATGGTCGCGATCATTGTGACGGCAGTGATACAAAAACTGTAACGATAAATTATCGTGTTACAGGTCGTAGAAATATTATCGTAACGAATATCAGTAATAAAATTGGTAGTTTGCGAATTGTTGCTTACGACTCTAAAATTGATAAATTTTATTTCTATTATATATTTGATTTTGAATCAGTTCGGAACTATAATAGGTTAGAATTTAGCGTTTCATCTTCTTCGAAATATAATAATGATATTTGTGGAAAAGAATTGTATTCTTTCGAAGATTTAGCCAAGTATGGAGAATAAACACAATGGCTCGTCGTCCTGCTATAATTAAGCGCAAACAGAAAACTATGCGTGTTTCGCGCACTGAACAGTATCTTATCAATTCTAAGTACATGGGTGACGAGCCAGTTTTTACCAAAGCTTTGGATATTACAGATTATCTCAGAGCTCTGAACTGGTACAGTTCCATGTGCGAACTTAAAGATTATCGCGAATATATTGAAACACATCTGAAAAATTCCAATCGATTTGCGGAAGCTAAGAAATTCCATTTAGTTCCTGATGCTTGGGTAAGTTCGGCCACAGCTGCCGTAGCTCGCATGTTGACAAAAGGATATATTCTTCCTGATAGCGCCAAACCGTTTTTTGAAAAGAAGCTCAAGGAAGCTTTTAATCATATTAAGGTCGCGCCGAAAACTAAAGGCGATCAGCCCAAAGTTTCTGTTCAGGATCGTATTCGCGATCGCACCATGGATATTATTGGCGATATCGAAGAAAAGATTGATAGCGGAGAAAAGTTTTCTCTTTATGAATGGCTGAAGGGTAAAACAATTCCGGCTAACTATTGCACGTCGATTATCAATCATTATGCTCCTTGGCTCGGAGAGTTGCTGGAAGCTTATGAAGGCGAAGATAAACAGCTCAAGGAAGCTTATGCGTATTTGACAAAAAAACAGCTCAAGGAACGCATCGACTTCATCAATTCTCTAATTGAGGATGCTGAAAAGTATGCCGGTGTTACGAAGAAAATTCGTGCTCCTCGCAAACCTCGTCCAGTTTCAGTCGAAAAGAAACTCAAGGATTTTAAGTATCAGAAGGAAGACAAAGACTTTAAGATCGCTTCAGTCAATCCCGAAAAGCTAATTGGAGCCCAAGAGCTATGGGCGTTTAATACCAAATACAAAACGCTTACTGTTCTTCGTGCAATTGATCGAGGAGGTTTGCAGGTCAAGGGCACTAGTATCACTTGTTATGATGAGAAAACTTCGGTCACAAAACGTACCGGGAGAAAACCCGAAGAATATATCAAAAAGGTTTTGGAGGGAGGTAAAATCGTTCTACGAAAACTTATGGACGAGCTTACCAATGATGCCGCTCTTGCATACAGGATAAATGAAAATACTATTTTGCTAAAAATTGCTTGACTTTTGATGAGTCATGAGCTATACTAAATATATTGCTTGGTTGTTGAGGCGTAAAAAATAGACAATTCGGACGGGAGTGCGATACTCCCCGCCTCCACCATGGATACACTCTAAGTAGCAGGACAACGAGTTTCGGACTGCGGGTTAGGCGAGGCTGGTGAGTGTATCTTTGATGGGGGCGAAATAGGTTCGACGGATTGTAGTAAAGTTACGAGTAGACTAAGTAAACTCGTAAATGCAACATATGCATCAAACGACAATGTTCCTTATTCAGCAATGAAAGTTGCTGCTTAATTAACTGAGTCTGCGGTCTGACAGGGAACCGTATTACCTAATCCCTGTCGCCTTATTTTTCCATTTGCAGACCCTGAACATTGACGAGAACAAAATCGTTTTGTTGGTATAGTTGTTTCTATATCTTTATCACAAGTTTCGCATTTAATAATTCTTTTGGCGTTTTTAGTTTTAGAAGCTCTAATTTTATCTCTTGTTTCTTGAGACCTTAATAAACCAGTCATTCCTTTGTTCCAAACATCATAATCAAGTTTCAATCCTCGATTCCAACCACCTATTGTAGATTTACCTTTATTGGTTGCAAATCCATTACCGCCAACAGCAGATTTCTTTTTGTTATAGTACTTTGTGGTTTTATTGTAGATGTTTGGTGTCCAGTAAAGTTCTTCATCGCGAATCATATTAAGCCACTTTTGCTCAGCTTCGCGAAGAGCTTTTGTATCTGAATAAACGTATTCTAAAACTTTGAATTTAAAGGTTTCTGGTCTTTTCTTATATGCTCGTTTCATCATTTCGTTCGAACAAATATAAGAGTCATTGACTTTACCGTAATGACCGCCAACGTAGAAAAACTTCGCTTTGGTGTCGTACCAAATGTAAACGTAACCTGTATAAATATGCATAGCTGTATCTCCCAACTGAGTATAGAGTCAGTGGATATTAGTAGTATCGCGACTGACAATCTATTTATACAAATTGGTCACTTAGCTCAGCTGGATAGAGCAACGGATTTCTACTCCGTGGGTCGAGGGTTCGAATCCTTCAGTGACCGCCACTATTGGGCGTGGGTGTTGGTACACGAGAGTGTCTTATAAACACTTTAGCAGTAGATGACTGTTCTTGATCAGGTTCGAATCCTGGCACCCCTACCATTTTAAAGGTATGATCAATATGGAAGCATTGTTGAATAATAACAATTTCGTTAGTGATATTGAAACATTATGCCGAACTAAAAATATAGAATATATTGACGCTGTTGTTATATGGTGTCAGAAAAATAATTTGGAAGTCGAAACTGCTGCTTATTGGATACGCAAAGATCCGGCCATGAAATCTAAAATTCAGGCCGAAGCGGAAATCCTAAACATCCTTAAAAGAGGAGCTCGCCTTCCCCTATAAATAAATTAAAGGGATGGAGGCAGCAATGTACTTAACAACTACAGGAAAACCATCAAAAATTCTACTTAAAACTTGTAAAGACGCCATAAAGTTCTATGGTAAAACGCTTTTGAGTGAGAATTTATATCACAAAGTTTCAATCAAACTCATATTTGAACGTTTGAAAAAGAACGATGGTGGGATAGCTTTTTGTGAATGGGTTAATAAAAATGATCGTCCCAAAGAGTTTATCATAACAGTTTCAAATAATTTGAGTAAAAAAGAAACTCTTTTGGCCATTGGTCATGAAATGGTTCACGTTAAGCAATATGCGAACGGCGAACTAAAAGATTATATCAAAGGCAGCAAATACAGATACTTGAATAAAATATATGATGGTGACGAGATAGATTACTGGTCTCAACCATGGGAGCGCGAAGCTCGAGGTATGGAAATGGAACTTTATGTGAAATTTTGTAGAAGTATACCAAAAGTGGAGAAAAAGTAATGTCTAGAATTTATGTTGAAACCGAAGTTGATCTGTCCGATATTGATGAAGATGATCTTGTTGACTATCTAGAAAATTTAGGATACACGATTATTTTCAAAAATGAAGATAAAAATTCTTCGGTCCATACACTTTACCTCGATTGGCTTGAATCTTCGCCCGAGGAATTTACCAAAAAGCTCAAGAAATTTTTTAGCGAAATTTTGGATATTCATGTACTATGACCTCGGCGATAGAAGCGTATAAAGAATATCTTGCAATAAAAAATCATTTTACGAAACCTTCATATAATTATTTCAAATATAATGGAAAAATGAAGGTTAATAGCCAAACTTTTGATGCTCGTAAAGATAAACTGTTTTTTCAGAAACTTGCCAAACACTCTGACGTTAGAAATTTTTTGATCGCTAATTTTTCAATTAATGAGAAAACTTGGATCAGAGATTTAGCATATTCAGAAGAAGCAGAAAATAATTATAAAGATTGGGTCAAACGTCAACAATCATTGACCTATGTGTTCAAACAAGAACTATCTAAGTTGGACGATAACTTCAATCAAAATTTCATTTGTAAAAACAATGAGCATCCTATTTTGCTCAAAAAATTCCTGGGAAAAGAAATTTCCTTGGATACCTTGTGTTTACTTTTGGAAGCTACAGGCGCCAAAAAACACTGGGATTCTAAAATGCAATATGATTTGGTTTGGGATAATCTTCGAACCAAAGTTGAAAAATATACCCCATTCATTAATATTGACAAAGATAAAATTAAAAAACTAATCATTGATTTATTCGCCGAATAGGGTATAATAAATAATGTTGAGCGTTATACGTTGCTCGATACAAAACATACATTGTAATACAAACATACGGAGTTATATAAATGGTAGATTTTTCTAAGCTCAAGGCAATGTCTGGTAAGCAGTCTCTAGAGGCTCTTACTGCCGAACTTACCAAGGTTTCTGGTGGACAGGAAGGTAAGAAGGGTGATGATCGTTTTTGGTCACCGACTGTAGATAAGGCTGGTAACGGTTATGCTGTTATCCGTTTTCTTCCTCCTGCAGCAAACGAAGATTTTCCTTTCGTTCGTCTCTTTGATCATGGATTTCAGGGTCCGGGCGGTTGGTATATCGAAAATTCTCTGACCACTATTCGTAAGGATGATCCTGTTTCTGAGCATAATACAAAGCTCTGGAACTCGGGCATCGAAGCCAATAAGGAAATTGCTCGTAAGCAGAAGCGTCGTCTTCACTTTATTTCAAATGTCTATATTGTTACTGATTCAGGTAATCCTGCCAACGAAGGTAAGGTTTTCCTATTCAAGTATGGCAAGAAGATTTTTGATAAGCTTAATGAGGCAATGAATCCTCAGTTTGAAGATGAGGATGCAGTCAATCCTTTTGATCTTTGGGCCGGAGCTAACTTTAAGCTTAAGATTCGTCAGGTTGAGGGTTATCGTAATTATGATAAGTCTGAATTTGATAAGGTTAAGCCTTTGCTTAACGACGACGAAGAACTCGAGAAAATTTGGAAGTCAGAGCATTCTCTCAAGGATTTCCTTGACCACAAGAACTTCAAGAGTTATGACGAACTAAAGGCGAAGCTACAAAAGGTTCTTAATGAGAACCTTCCGAGCGCCACAGTTGCTCGTGCTGAAGAGGAGGATATTCCTTGGGCGCGAACTGATGCTGCTCCGAAACAAAAGGCTGCGCCTGAACCTAAGTTTCAAGCAGCTGATGATGACGAAGACGATGAGTCTATGGAATTTTTCAAGAAACTTGCTGGTTAATACTAAGGAGCCTTCGGGCTCCTTTTTTTTATCCTACCATAGTAGTTCCAAGACCAGCAGCTTTTCTCACACTCGCTCCTAGCAGCGATGGCGCTAATGTGCTAATAAGCCCTGAATGGTCTTCATGATGGGCTCTAGAATCATGTTCTTTCACGCCTTCTTTATTTTTAGGAGCAGTTTGATGGGCGGATGGACGCTGTTCTGCGCCTTGATGCTGAGGAGCAGATTGTTGAGGTCCTGCCATTTGTTGTTGAGGTAATGCGCCTGGGGCGGGTGAAGTAATGGCGCTCAAAAGACTACCAAACATTCCTCCCATCATAGCTCCTTTGCCGCCTCCAATAACGCCACCGAGCATTTTTCCTATCATCGCCATTGGATTTGATGGCATACCTCTGCTTAGCATGCCGCCCGACATTTCGCCGCTGCTTTGTGGCATACCGCCGCTCTGTTCTTGTGTTTCGGAAGGATAATTTTTAGATTGATTTGACGCCATTGGGCCAGGAGCAGATTGGCCGCCTCCGGAAATTCCGGAAACTTTTTGCGCGTTATCTTCTTGATATTCATTACTTCCGCCGGAAGAATCTTCGAAATGAGGAGGATCCCCAAATGAACCGCCCCATTTAATTCCAAAACGGCTTGCATTTTGAGCTAACCAAGAGTGGGCTTTACCTCTTGAAATGTCTACAGCTAACCCTCTTTGATGTTTAGAGTTTCCTGGTTTCGCTGCGATACCGCCTTTTTTTTGTGGATAATAAGTTTTACCTTCCCACTCTATTGGAGTTTGTTTGTAATTTGCATAATATTGTGCTTGAATTTTAGAATCTCTGTAACCTTCAGTTACCATAATTTTATCGCCAGTTGCTGCTTCTGCAGCTGATATGGCTTTCATCATTTTTTGTGCAAATCCAGAATTTAACTTATCAGCATTAACGCCAGCAAATCCTCTTCCGCCGCCTTGTCTTGATTGTATAAATTTTTTAGCATCAGTAGCTCCTCCAGTCGCACCCCCTGTTCCTGATGCACCCGGTATGGGCGAAGGACTGCTAACTTGATTTCCACCTTGATTTTCATTTTTTCCGCCAGCTGCCATTTCTGGGTGTTGTTGATTAGTAACAGTTGGTTTACTTCCACCCGTTGCTGCAGAACCAGAAGTAATTGGTGTAACAGAAGGACCAGCACTCTGTTGTAACTGTGGCGATGCAGCAGAAGTTCCTGTATCATTTCCTGTTTCATTCAAATATTTTTTATATTTGCCACTGGAATATGTTGACCAGGCTTTGAAACCTTGTTGTCTCAATAATCTAACAGCCGCTTTGGCGTTATTTTGAGGATCGTATAAATCTTCTGGCCCATTTAAACCAAATTCTTTAACTCTTCCGGCTAATCTTCCATATAAATTTATTTGCCATAATCCATAAGAATTATCAGGAGCTTTTCCATTGTGCGCTTGTGGTTTACCTGAAGATTCTGCCATGGCAATTGCGCCAAGAATTTTAGCTTCTTCTGGTGTTGCTCCTGCTTGTTTAGCCAACTGAGCAGCAGATGATGCGCTATATGTTCCGCTTGGTCTAGAACTAGTTCCACCAGTATTATTTTGAGTTTGTTGAGAACTTGGTGCGGGTGCATTATTAATATTACTGTTTTGTGTTTGTTGCGCGTCCGGCCCGCCGTTATTTCCCCTTCTTTTTTGTTCTTCAGATATTTCTTGATTGGCATAATTTTCTAATTGATTGTCGGGTATTAATACTGGAATACCCGCGCCACTAGCATTCGCAGCGGCTTGAGAACGTTCAAGAATATCTGATTTTAATTTTTCTTTTGCTTTTGCTTTTTCTTCGGGCGTTTTTGCATCCAAATAATCCCCGGCACTATTATTAACATTTTGAGCTTTTTCTTTAGCATTATTATAAGTTAAATAAGTTGTTAATGCAGTTAAAGCAGCAACGCTAGTTACAATTCCAGCTGGACTTGCTAATATTCTAAAAAGACCTTTTAATTCACTTAAAGCGGAAGCTGCTCCGACAGCATTTCCCAATAATCCACTGCCGCCACCTCCTCCGGCTTCTTTACTTTTTTCTTCAGTTAATATGTCATTCAAAGTTCCACTAACGCTTGATAGTTCGCCAAGCATTTGCCTTTGAATGTTTATTGAATTTTGTAAAAGTTGATTGGTATTATCTATTTTACGAGCAACATTTTCTGTTTCAGTAACACTACTTTCAACAGCGTCAGTTAAATTTTGAGTTTCGTTTTTTTGTGAAGCGAAAAAAGAATTTAGATCTTTGGCAAAATTGGCCATAGATCCATTTTCATTGGCAGCTTGTTGTTTGAACGACGCAAAAGTTTCTTCTGTACTACGCTTATTGGCAATAGTAATATTAGAAAGACCTCTAATTTCCGTCGCTAAATGTTCTGTTTCTTCTGCCATTTAATATCCGTTATTTTTGATTTTCTTCTAATTCTTTGATATATGTAATTAACATCTGTACATAGATATCACGTTCAAAGGGTATTAAATTATCAACATCAGACAATGAGTATTTATGGTGTTGAACCAAAGAAAAAACTGTTTTATAATAGTTTTCCAAAGTGTTATGGTTCAACGCAATGTAAAAAAATCATTTAACGAAGTCATTACAATTTTTCTATCATGCCCGAGAGCATTTTTATATTCGATTGTATGTTTGATTGTTGGTGTATTGATTAAAAATTCTTTGATCGCATTGAATGTTTTGCTGTCAAGATTTTCTAAAAACTCGCCTAACTCTTTTGGTTTATAATCTTTACCTTCATACATATTATCGCCATCATAAATTTTATCAATACATCTGATAATTAACTCAAATAGATAATCCTTATCCAAACTTAAAAACTCTTTGTCATCATAAAGAGTTGAAGCTGGATATTTCATAATAATACCAGTTTTGTTGGTTATTTTGATGTTATTATCAACTTTTTCCGGAAATTCAACTTCAATTTTGTTAAGATCAATATCAAAATCGTAAGTTTTTTCATCTTCAGCATCTTTGTAAGAAACTTTACAAATATTATCTACCGAAAAAGCTCTTAACTTTAAAAATACGTATTCTAAATCAAAAATAGCTAATTTATTGACATCAAACCCTCTATCAGAACAACAGTTATTAACAACTTGTTTAACTGCCATTAAAATATCAGAAGCATTATCAGATTCTTTGGCCATTAAAAGAAGTTTTTCTTCTTTAACCAAAAAAGGTCTAAATTTAAATACCTTTTTCAAAGAAGGAATGTTGATATTGTATGTTGGGTAAGAAATTTTAGGTAAAGACATCATATACTCCAATAGTTAATAATTAAAAGCGACCAAATTAGCCGCTAACAGAAGAATTTTGAATCATAAAATCAGTAAACGCGATTGCAACATTAATTTTTAACAGTTGATTTGCATCATTCCAATTTAATTGAATATCATTTAAAGCGTATGGATATGCTTGAGTATAATCTGTTTTTTGTATTGCATTTCCATAATTATCATATATAATTAATGTAATAGTCGTACTATAATCGTCTTTATATTGCAAAGAATAATTACCAGAACTATTTTGAAACCCACCACTTCCATCAGCTCCTGAAAACTGAAATATGGTTCGCAACCATTGATACCAAAATTGCCAAATTTCTCCATAACCATCTGATATGAAAGTTACGTTTAATGTATTAAAAATAGCGTTTACTGGTTGTTTTTGAGCAATACCAACGCCGTATCTATTAACATCTTGAACTGTCAATGAAACAGATGGAACATTAATTGCGTCGGCGCGAAACATCAATCTTTGAGCTATATCTGAAGATGAAACTTTATTACCACTAATACTCGGAACAGATAATCCTCCAAGTATTTTCGGTGGCGTTATATAAATCTGATATTTGTTGGTTTGCAAATAACCATAATTAGCAATTTCAGTTTTAAATGTGCTTATATTAAATGGCATTGTTTATCCTAATAAGGCGGTGAACTGGCATATTTTTTATCACTATTCACAACCCATTTCTGTAATGGCATCATTACGACCTTGCCCCAATCTACAGGACTAACATAATTGAAAGAACTTCTGACATTACTGAACAAATAACGTTTGATGCAATTTTGATAACCACCAAATCGAATTGAATAAGATTTTAACATCTTGTATGAAATATTTAATTTTGTAGTGTCGTCGTATTTATTATTATTTGCCAAAGCAGTTAGAGCGTCAAGTAATGAAGCTCTTGCCATAGGAGGCAGATAATGCAAATTTAAACCAAGAAATCCATCGCTGTAATATTCAACAGGAATAACTAAAGGATAAGCATCGTAAAAAGGTAAAGTCGCCTTTAATTTTGGATCGTACACAAACAGATACATACTTCCGATTTTAGGAAAACTGTCTCTTCTGAATACTTTATTTGGATCTTTTGATATATTTTTTACTTGATCGCCAAACCACTGTACAGCTTGTTTGGCTTGAGATAAAATACTCGTTCCAGCTTGACGAAGTAATTGATAAAAATCTGCCATTAGTATTTAATCCCAAGTTCTGTTTCTGTAAAAATGTAAAACGCCCAACCTCTATCTTTACAATATTCTTCTGCAGCTTTCCATTTTGCTTCGTTTACGCCCCAAGTTGTTACTTCATTCAAATATCTTTTTGTTATTTTTTGTTGTTTTTTGGGAGGTTGCGTTTGACTTTTTGGTTTAACTTCTATCAAAGCTGTTTCTTTAAGACCTTTGTTATTTATTTTAGTAACAATAAAATCCATAAAGTAACGATGTAATTTGCCGTCGATTGGCGAGCGATATGGTATTATTATTTCTTCGGAACCCCAAGAAACAATTTCCTTGCGATCATCTAAATATTTCATCATCTTTAATTCCCAAGAAGATCTATAAATAATATTAGTGGGATCGCCTCTATATTTTTGAGGATTTTTTGGTTTGTATTTTCCTTTATATGCGGCCATCTTAATCCCATGATAAATATAATAAATAATATTTATTAGAATTTCAAAAGGGTTTCTATGACAATTATAAATGGTCAAACTATATCGAATGGTAGATATCCCGCACCACCATCTGTTGGATCTACAGGAAATTTATGTTTTCCTTCTGATTTGATTAATAATAGAAATTTTTATATAACATTGCAATTAGCAACTTATAACAGAACAAATGTATTATCGTCACCAAATTTGTCTCCTGGGTCGGCGTATACTTTACCTATACCAATTAAAATAAATGACATACAAACTGTTCTTTGGGAACAAAGTAGTTTGACTTCACAAGGACTAGCTTTAGCGTCAGCTGCTGGTAATCTTGTAGCTCCAGCATTAACGCAAGCAATTTCTAAAATTGCAAATATAGCTGGAAATGCTGAACCTGCTTTGTCTTATTCTACTGGTTTAAGCGTAAATCCAGCATTGGTTATGCTATTTAAAACTCAAAATTTCAAACAACATAGTTTGCAGTGGATCTTGGCTCCAAATAATGCTGAAGATTCTCAAAATTTACAAACAATAATTAAATCTTTAAAAAATGGTATGTTGCCTACGAACCAAGGTCTTGTTTTAGGATATCCTAACATTTTGATACCTTCTTTAAGCGTTTCTGGAACAACTTTTAATTTTAAACCATGCGCAATAACGTCTTTATCTGTAGATTGGTCGGCAGGAGCGACGCCAGCATTTTTTAATGATCAAAATCCAGCTTTTGTAAGTTTGACTATGCAGCTTACCGAAATTGAACTTTGGTTTCAAGGAGAAATTTAATAAATGGCGCAGTCTAGATATTTTATTAATTTCCCAACTATAACATACAATTCAACACAAGCTGTTGATATTACAGAACGTGTTGTTTTTCTTAATAACGCTTTGAAAAATCCTTATCTGTTTTATCCTTATGATATTTCAGATGACGAAAGACCAGATCAATTTGCCAACAGATATTATAGCGATTCATTCAAAAGTTGGATTCTTTATTTAAGTAATCAATTTACAGATCCTTATTACGAGTGGTATATGCCACAAGATATTTTGGGTGATTTTATCAATACGAAATATCAAAGCGCCAGCGCAAATTGCACAACTCCTGGATACCAATTAGCTCAACAAAAGATAAAGTATTATCAAAATAATTGGTTTCAGTCTGAAAATATTTCGGTTAATGATTTTGATGCATTGCCGGGCACACTAATAAAATATTGGGAACCTGTTTACGGATATAACAGCAGTATAATAGCATATCAAAGAAAACAAGATGATCAAACAATAGTAACAAATGCCATAGTTTCTTATTTTGTTGCAAATACAGGATTTATTAATGACGAAATTTGCAACATCGTTTTTGATAATAACAATGTTGGTCAGGGTCAAGTAGTTAGTGTTGCTAATAATATCTTGTATATTCAACATACATCCGGGACAACACTAGCAAATATTTCCAATAATATAAGTTACATATATGGTCAAGAAAGCCAAACAAACACTTACTTTTATTCAGCAAATTCTGTTGCGAATAATTTACTGATCGAAGAACAAATTTATTGGACTCCAGTTTATTATTTCGATTATGAAAATGCAAAAAATGAATCCACTAAGTCGATCAAAGTTCTTGATTCAGCTTATTCCGCAAACATCGCTAACACATTAAAGAATTTATTAAAATAATGACAGCAATTCCTGGCGATATATCTATTGATACTTTTACTATTGGCGGTTTGGATTTGACCGATCCATCTCAAGCAACATTCAATACTTTGGACATTTACGAAGATATTCTTAATCCTGTTTTTACGGCAGAAGTTGAAGTGTTGGATTATAATGATGTTTTGGGAACAAATAAACTTGATGGAAGTCAAGAAGTCAATTTAAGTTTTAGTGTTGAAGGCGCTGGTTCTTGCACATTTAAATTCGCTCTTCTCGATAATAAAAATCTTGATGATGGCACATTTGAAAAATCTGGCGCGATGAAACATAAAACTTATAAATTAAAAATGATTTCAAAAGATGCTTTGAAAAACCAATCAACACATTTGGCTAAAAGTTTCAATCAACCGACCCATCAAACAGTTCAAGACGCTTTGAAAACTATTACAGATGCTCAGGTAAATTGTCCAGATACATGTAAAGGAAATCATAGATTAATTGCACACCATGAAAAAGTTTATGATTTTTTGATTGGTATTCACGGAAGACATGTTTCTCAACAACATGAATCTTCTCTATATACTTTATTTGCCGGAAGAAACGGTAGTCAAGAAAATAGAACATTTTGTACTTTTGAATATTTGATGTCCCAAGGTTCTGTATTTGATCTTAAGCAAGATAATACGATTGGTGGAAGAACAACAACTGAATCTGATGCTATGAACAATATGCTTTGGTTGCATGTGCCAGATTCTTTTAATACTGCAGTAACTTATGCTTCTGGTTCTTCAAAAAGCGTATACAATCATGCAACTGGAGTTACTAAAGTAACATCAACGCCAGGAACTTCAAGCGCAGGAACAACATTGGGAAATTCTCTTACATCTGCATATGTTGGGGATGCATCTTCACAAAAAATGAAAATGAGACATTATCCGAATGATCCTACGAATCAATCAACAAGAACAGATGTTGATAAAGCCAATACTAAAAGAGCAGATTACTTAAAAGAAATAACGCAAAACGCTGCTAAATTTGAAATAAACGGCAATCCAAATATTGCTGTTGGTAATATTGTTACTTTAAATGTTCCTAAGAAGGCAGACGCTGATCAAGAATCTGGCGAAACTCAAATGAATGATAAAGTATTAATTACAAAATTAAGACATAGAATTAAACCAGCTGGAACTAGACCAAGATATACAATGGTAGTAGAAGCGATTAAGGGCGGATCTTATCAATGATTAATCAAAATAACTTTTTTATGGCTGAAGTTAGGGATACTAATGATCCTTCGAAATCAGGCAAAGTAAAAATTAGAATTTACGGCAACCACGATGATGAACAAGCTATTAAAGACGATGATTTGCCATGGGCCACAGTTTTATTGCCAATAACTTCTGCTTCAACTCAAAAAGTAGGCCATATNCCAACAGGATTAATTAAAGGTTCAAGAGTATTTGGTTGTTTCATTGANGACCANGAACGTCAAGTACCTCTTGTTTTGGGTTCATTTTATAGAGCGGCTCAACCTAGCGGTCAGGATAATGCTGGCGGTCAGGAAGATTTGAAGCATTATGGAAAGGGAACGGACACTCCAAGCGACGGTGTTGGCGAACAAGATGCTGGTAAAACACCGAATAATACAACTCTTGGTGGCACCGAAACGAGCAAGAGCGATGATTATAATAAAGCTACTTTTGTTGATCCAGGCGCTGGTCCAGATGCTATTTCAACGGCTTTGAGTAAATTTGCGCCAAATGGAAAAGAAACGACTACTGCTGGCGTCGATCCAAGTAAAGATTTACCTGACGCTATTGCTCAAGTAGGAACTTCTGGCGAAGTACTTAAACAATTAGTTTCAAAACTAAACGCTGTTTTGGGTATAATGAAGATGGCAAATCCTTCTGGTAGCGGTGGAGGTGGAGGAAGTTCTTCGCCAAATTCATCGCCGCCAACACAAAGCGGTATTCCTGAAACGCTTGTACAAGCGATGACTGGCGCTTTAACATATTATTGTGATCAATATAGTTTTTTATATGTTTTAAATTTGCTGACAAATACATTTTCGAATGGTGGATTTTATAACTTAGAATCAATTAATCAGAGTATAATGTCAGAATCAATTTTGACATTAATGAACAATTTTGCTAAGTATGGCGCCAATAATTTGCCATATACACCAACTCCAAATTGGAATGTTATACCTCCGGGAACTACTACTTTTCCTTCGCCCATAGTTGGTACTGGTTTAGATGGAGCCCCAACTTATTACGTTCAACAATATTATTCTTTGACTAATGATCCTTATCCAGGATTTATTCAGTGGGAAGGTCCAACAAACGATTTTGTTTATACGATTAGAGACGGTCAACCAAACTATGCTTCCGCAACTACAGCTGTTTTAGATCAAGCACAAACAGAGTTTCAAACTTTGTTGTATCCATTTATTGTTGCTAATTTATTAACAGCCGACGATTTGAATATTATTTTAGATACTGTTAATACACATGCTCAAACTAATGGAGCTGAATCGGCTTTGGGTAGTGGTAGTAGCACTGATATTATGGGACTGGCCATGCAGCTTTTGGGTATGACAGGAAGTATGCTAAACTTATCTATAAGTTCTTTGCCGAATACTGTACTTAATGTTGATTCTATGACTCAAACCATTCAAAAGTTTGCCAAAAACGCTTCCATAGCTAAACAAATGATGAACAAGGCAGAAGGCGCTTTTAAACTACCAGGAGCTTTGAGCGGCCTGAGTTCTCTTGGTGGTATATCAAGTGCACTTGGTTCTCTTGGTGGATTATCAAGTGCAATTGGATCTCTTGGTGGATTATCCGGAGCTCTCAGTGGAATAACTGGATCTATTAGTGGTTCTGGTTTATCTAGCGCATTGAGTTCTTTTGGTGGAGTTAGCGGCGCATTAAGTTCTTTGGATTCTCTAAGTAGTTCTCTCAACTCAATAACTTCTATTGGCGGTAGTTTAAGTTCTTTGAGTTCTATGGGATCTGCTTTATCTTCAATAACTTCTTTACAATCTGCTTTGAGTGTTGGTGATATTTCAACTGCTTCACTTTCTATGCAAATTTTAAATAATTCTTTAAGCTCAATAACAAATGAAATTGGACCCATAACAACAACTTTGACCGCAATACCTGGAAATGGGTTGAGTTTAATTTCTCAAAATACACTTTCTACTTTGGGTCTTTCTCAAAGTTCTATTTCTGGGGTAAATACTATTTGTGTAAATAATCCTTCTATAACATCAAATACCATTACAACAATTACCGATATTTCTCTTACGTTAGAAAAAGCAAATGTGCCTGAAAGTGAAATATTAACAATACAACTTTTACTTTCTGAAATTTTGGGAGATTGATATATGGCTGTTGATCCAAATGCAGCTGCATTGGCAGCTGGCGCGTTACCAGGTCAAAACGTTACAGTTAATGGCGTTCCGATTACTGTACAAGCTCCTTCAAATATTTCAAAACAATTACAAAACGCTGATATTTTACACAAACAAAACCCCGCTGATCCAGTTAAAGACGGAGAGTTTAAGTATGGATCGATTGCAGGCTGGGTGAATTCAGTTGGTCATGTATTAAGTAGAGGTATTGATAACGCTAAGAGCGCCTTTGAAAAGATAATACATGCTACGGGTCAATTTCAAATACATAGAAACGACCCAAAAAAACCCGTAAGTTATGCCATGAATCCAGGTCATCATCTAGAGTATACGGGCGGTGGTAAAAGCAGTAATCATGATGGTCATCACGATCATGCGACTAAAGGTAGTTCTAGAAACAATTCATCTGGCAGTACATCACATGCTTCTGGTAAAGATCAATATCACGGCGCCGGAAAATCAAAAGTTGGTGGAACAGGCGGCGATGGCGGCGCGGAAATACATGAAACTACTAAATGGGTGCTTGTTAAAAAAGATCTCGTTAATACTGTTACTGGAGATAAACATGATGATATTACAGGCGATATATTTGAAAATTCAACCAAAAATATACATGTGAACGCTGGTCAAGATATTTACGTTAAAACATTACAGAATTACAATTTGGACTCTGGCGGAAATATTCAGATATTATCTAACTCAAAAAATGTAACTGTAATATCGTCTGGATTTTCTAGTTGTTCCGGAATTACAGTTACTCCTACTTCAATAACAATGGCGGTTGGTCTTTCTGGTTCTTCTAAAATTTACATGGATCAAAATTCCATAACTCTTCAAGTTGGAAATAAAGGTATTAAAATTGACAGTAGCGGAGTTTCTATTACTGGCACAACTTGGGTTGGCCAAAATAATATTGGTGATAAAACGGGCGCATCCGCTACAGCGCCAGTGCATTTCCCATAATTTTAAAGGTTAAAAATGGCAACAGTTACAAGAGCAGACAGAAATACTTCTACAGCGAAGAAACAAGAATATTTTTCGGATTTTCTTGATAGCTTCGCTGTATCTCCAATTGGCGGAGAACTGGGTAAAGTAATTAATGAACGCTCTGTGACTCAGTCAATAAAAAATTTAATATTTACTTCTTTGGGAGAAAGATTATTCCAACCAACAATTGGTTCNAATATCTATAATTCTCTTTTCGAAATGAATGATAACTTAACCGCTGCTTCCATACAGTTTAATATATCAAATACTTTGAAATATAATGANCCTAGATGCAATTTAATTTCTGTGGTTGTTACACAAATTAATGATTATTCATTAGAAGTTACAATCACATATGCTCTTATAAATAATCCTGAACCAATAACAATAAACTTCATGCTCAAAAGAGTCAGATAAATGGCATCAAATAGCTCATTAGCTCTTACATCGTTAGATTTTGATACGCTAAAATCTAACTTCATCACCTTTTTAAAAGGTCAAACAGCTTTTAAAGATTATAATTTTTCTGGCTCTAACATGAACGTCCTTTTGGATGTTATGTCTTACAACTCTTATCTTAATTCTTTTTATCTTAATATGGTCGCTTCGGAAATGTTTCTTGATTCGGCCCAGAAATTAGATTCAGTAATTTCACACGCCAAAGAATTAAATTACATCCCAGAATCAACAAAATCTTCAACTGCAAATATTAGTTTTTCTGTCAATGCCAGCGGCATTAATCCTCCTTTTGTTATTCCAAGAGGAACTCCTTTTTATGGAGTTAATGCTAATGGCACATATAGTTTTATCACAAATCAAACGTTTAACTGTTCTTCAAGCAATTCAACATATGTTGTATCTAATCTTCAAATATTTGAAGGTTCTTATTTAACAGATACTTTTATTATGGATTATACCAAAGAATCTCAACAATTTATTCTTTCTAATCCAAATATTGATATAAGCAGCTTGAATATAACAGTAACTGAAAATGGCGTAAATACTATTTTCACACAAGCGACAACAACGTTTAATTTAAATTCAAGTTCTAATGTTTATTTCTTGCAAGCTGCCCAAGATGGCAAATATGAAATTGTATTTGGAGATAATCTTTTCGGCAGATTGCCAATTAATTCAGCTTTGATCAGCGCCAATTACATAGTATCAAAGGGTGCAGCCGGAGATGGAGTTTCTTCATTTATCTGTGGTGTTGATTTGGGTACACTTAATAATGGCGTCGCTATATTAAGTGGTATAACAACTCTTGCTAATTCTTCTGGCGGTTCTTCCGCAGAAAATATAGAAACTATAAGAAAATTTGCTCCAAGATATTTTGCGGCTCAACAAAGAGCTGTCACATCAGATGATTATTCTTCGCTTATTCTTGATAATTTCGGTGGTCAAACATCCGACGTAAGCGTTATTGGTGGTCAATTATTGACGCCAAAACAGTATGGAGTTGTGGCTGTATGTATTAAACCTCAAGGCGGAACTATTGCATCCAATTATGTAAAATCTCAAATTTCAAACTATCTGTTAAATTACATAGCTCTTCCAAATAGAATCGTTGTCACTGATCCAAGTTACATTTACGTTCAGATAACATCAACTGTAAATTATGACATTACCAAAACTTCTTCTTATGCCAATGAAATACAATCAATCATAGTAAATGCTATCGTCAATTACAGTGCGAATAATTTAGAAAAATTCAATAAAAATTTCTATTTCAGTATTTTTTCCACTGCAATAGATAATGCTGATGTAAGTATAATCAGTAATAATACGGAAATTCAATTAATTAAAAGAATTTCACCATTATTGAATTATTCAACAAGTTACACTTTATATTATGGAAATTCAGCTGAGGTAGAAAATAGAAATTCTGCTTATGGTTATGTTGCAGGACCTCCTTTTTATGACGAACCTCAAATTACGTCTACTCCTTTTACATATGTAGATTCTAATGGCACTCAATGGCCAACGAGTTACATAAGAGATGATAATTATGGCAAGTTGGTAGTTTATACTGACATCAATAATGTGTTTACTATTTTGACAACTATTGGAACAGTAGATTATACTAATGGTATTGTGCAAATTAATAACTTAACAACTTCAAGTTACGGCGACTATATCGAAATATTCATGACTCCAAATAGTAACGATATTCTTGTAAGTCAAGATAAAATTATTATAATTGATCCGGTAGATGTTATGGTAACAGCCAATCCAACAACGGCTTAAGATATGCAGTTTAATATAGAAAAAACAATATCAAGTTTTGTTAAGGCGCAGTTCCCTCGCTTTTATGAAGAAGAGGGTCCAAATTTCATATTGTTTATGAAAGCATATTATGAATGGATGGAAAGTCAAAAAGATCCAACTACAGGAACGCCGAATCCAATTGGAGCCGCCAGAAATCTTTTTGACTATAGAGATATTGATAACACATTAGATAGTTTTTTAATCCATTTTCAACAAAAATACCTTTATGGCATTCCATTCAATGTTATTGCGAATAAGAGATTTCTTCTTAAGCACGTTCTTGATGTTTATCGTTCAAAAGGTTCGGTAAATTGTTATAAACTTTTATTCAAACTTCTTTACAATCAAGAAATTGACATTTATCTTCCTGCCAATGATATTTTAAAACCTTCTGATGGTACTTGGACAGTTCCAAAGTATCTAGAAGTAAGCGACAATGGCAATTTAGAAAATTTTGTGGAACAAAATATTGTTGGCGTCACATCAGGAACTACTGCAACAGTCGAAGCTTATATAAAAGAATCAGTAAGCCAAGGTATATTATCAACACTTTATATTTCCAATATTTCGCCACAAGGTGGTGCATTTATTGAAGGTGAAAATATATTAGTTCAAGGAAAAGAAACACCCCAAGATTTATTTAACGCTCCTATCGTTATTGGATCTTTGAGTAATTTAAGCATTTTGAATGGCGGTCAGGGATTTGCTGTCGGCGACGTATTGAAAATTGCCAAATATGACGTAAGTAGTGGTCAACCAATATCCTATGGCGTTGATGGTTATTTAAGAGTTTCCAACGTTTCCACTGGTCAAGGTTCTCTGACATTTAATATCTTAAATGGTGGTTTCGGTTATACACCTCAAGCGAATATATTTTTATATAATGGGGCTGCTGATACTACAGGCAAAGGAGCTTCTTTTCAAATTGGTTCTTTTTCTTATCTTCAGAATTTAACTTATAACACAGATCTAATCTGTGATTATTTGAGTAAACCTTTAAATTCAACGACATATGGGTTGCCAGCGAACAATTCTGCCAATTTAAGTTCTGTTATTGGAACCTCTTTGGCGTATCAAAGTAATACGTTCGGAACCATTTCTTCTTTGGACAATATTAATACTGGCAATGGTTATACGCAACAGCCAAATATATTTGTCAGATCAACGATGTTCAGCAACAATTTGCCTGGAACAATTTCTTTTTCCACAACTTCAAATACAGTTACGGGAAGCGGAACTTCTTTTTCTACTTATTTTTCAAACGGAGATGTTATTGTTCTCGTTGCTAATTCTACAGTATCACAAGAACAAATAATAAAAACTATAAATTCAAACACTTCCATAACATTATACGGTCCTCCATCATATTCAAATACTGTTGGAAATTTCAAAGCAGCCTCTGTAATTTTACCTGCGAATTTTACTTTCAACGATCCTGTTATGTACAGAGCAGATAATACTATAGACGGTAAAAATGAAATCATATCAGCTTTACCATCTGTTGGTAATAACATCGTCAGTCAAGTTTCTCTCGTAAATTCTGGTAAAGGATATATTGATGGTGAATTTGTTAAGGCGTATCTTTATGGCGGATTAACTCAACCAAACGTAATCAATGGTGGATCTGGTTATAGTAATGGAGAGTTATTGGTATTTTCCGGAGGCGATACAACTTCTCCTGCCAAAGGTTATGTAACTACTGATAATACCGGAAAAATTACTGCAGCTGTATTGACATTTTCCGGGTCTGGTTATAATTCATTACCAAATATTTTAGTAAAAACAGCGAAAGGATCAGGCGCTGTATTGAGTACAACAATATCAGAATTTAACACTGCTTCTTTTGTTCAAGCAAAAGTCATTAAATCTGGTGTTGGTAAAGGAAGAGGTTATTGGTCAACGACAAGAGGATTCCTAAATTCTGATAAATACATTCAGGATAGTTATTTTTATCAAGATTTCTCATATCAAATCAAAGCCGCTTCAACATTAGACACATATAAAAATATAATATATAACACGTTCCATCCAGCTGGTTCGGAACTATTTGGCGAATTCTTATTAATAAATAATGAAAATTCTCCTGTTGAACTACTTTATGATACACCATACGTTGCTGTTTATCCAAACAAGAATTTGACTAGCGATACAACGCTTATCACTTCTGATAACTTATTAATTACTGTTGATGAAACTATTGAAGATTATTTCACGGCAGATAGCATAGTAATACTATCGGATAACGCAAATATCACATCGGATAAAAATATTCTTAATTACTAAGGAACAGTAAAACATGGCGCAACAAACAATAAACGTTGGAACGATAGCGAACGATGGAACTGGCGATCCAATTCGCACGGCGATGATAAAGATACAAAATAATTTTAGTGAGTTTTATTCTGCATTAACGCCAACGCTATCAACTAATAACGTTGTGGCCTCTAATAATATGACCGTTACGGCCAACTTATATACCAACGCTTTGGCGTCTAATAACATAACTGTAACAGCTAATTTATACGTCAATACAATTTCCACACCGTTTGGTTCTAATGCCAATTTGATAATTGATCCAGATGGTTCGGCTGATGTTATATTTACTAATCAAACTGAAGTACTAGTATATTCTAATGTACAGTCTACTAACGTTTCTACAGGAGCTTTAGTAGTAAATGGCGGTATTGGTGTTGCTAATTCGGTTGTTGTTGGTAACAACATTTTTGTTACTAATGGTATTAACGCCGCTTCTTATGCAGTCGGCACATCAACTGTGGCGAATTCTTCCGGCGTTTATGCTAATGTTGTTAATGCCGCCACTCTTTCAGTCGGTACGACAACAGTATCCAATTCTTCTGGTATTTTTACAACAGTTATTAATGCTACTTCTTCAGTTTATGTTGGTTCTAACGTAGTTATTAATACTTCAGCTCTGTTTATTGGTAATTCAACTGTTAATTCTGTTGTTGGCTATCAGAATACATCAGGAACTACTACGTTTTCTCAAATTTCCGGAATAGCAAACGCAAGCGTTGATTCTGTTGTTGTTAACTATGGTAATACTTTAGCGACAAATGCTTCTTCTGATTTTGCCGCTTATGATTCTCACGGTTCAAATAGTTACAATTTTATTGATATGGGAATTAGCGGAAGCGCATTTTCTCAATCATTTTGGACGATTGGCGGCGCTTCTGACGGTTATCTTTACACAGGCAATACGAATCTTTCAATTGGTACAGCAAATAACGGATTTGTTAATTTTTTTACCAATGGCACTTTGATTACAAACGAAAGAATGAGAATTACTCCAACTGGAAATATTGGTATTAATAATACCGCTCCTGTTCATACTCTTTCTGTTAATGGTAACAGTTACTTTGGCGCGAACGTTACCTCTATTGCAACTATCAATGCTTTTGCTCTCACAGTTGGTTCTGTTGTTGTTGCTAATGCCAGCGTATTTAATGCCAATGGTATTGCTTCTAACTCCACTGGATTGTATGTAACAGGAACAGTAAACGCCGCTTCTTATTCTATTGGCGCTACATTTACCGCTAATTCTACATTAATTGGCGCTGCTGCAATAAACATTACTGGTCAGGTAAATACAGCTACTTTCTATGCAAGTACTTCGGCAAATGTCGGAACATATGTTATTGCCAACAGCTCAGGTTTGACAGTAAACGGCAACAGCATTGTTACCAACGTTTTCTCTGTCGGTAACTCTACTGTAAATACTTTTTCTAATTCGACACACTTTTTCTCAGGCAATTCAACATACTATGGTTATGGCAACTCAACCTTTGATGTGCTAGTTTCGCCAACTGGAAACGTGTATATTTCTCCAATTTCTGTTGTAATTTCCAACGCATCAGCAAATGTGTTTATTGCAAATACGACTGGCACCTTCGTAAACTCCAATATGACCGTTTCAACTAATACTATTACTTTGGGAACGTCAAACGTTGCTCACACAGCCGCATTGGCAAACGGTTATTCGAGAATTACTAACGGTTTATTGATGCAATGGGGAACTGCAACTGTTAACAGCACAGCACAGATTGTTACATTCGCAACATCCACTGGCGCTGCATTTACAACAAATTGTTTCTCATTATCTGCAACAACTAATGCTGCAGGCGGAACTTATACTCCTGCTGTATATTCAATTAATGCCACAGCATTTACTATTATCACAGCAAACACGGCCAACGCTTTAATCACTTGGACTGCGATCGGGATTTAATTTATGGGTTACATTTCCGCAAATTATAAAAAAGCAATATTTGATGAATTAGTATATAATGTTACGGCCAACGTTTCACAATACTACGCTTTCGCCTCAAATCCGATAGCGTATACAAATGGGACTCCGACGGTTGCAACAGATGATTATGACATAACATTTACTAATGATTGGCAATTTATTTTTGGTAAAAAATTAGCCAATTCAAATTTTGCTCCAATTATTTTAAATAGTATTTGGTCGCCTAATACATATTACACACAATATGATAATACAAACGCTAATTTGGCAAATAGCCAATATTATGTAATAACTCCACCATCCATTGTTGGTGGAGATTATCTTATTTTTAAATGTATTAACAATGCAAATGGTGGCCCTTCCACGAGACAGCCAGATCAGTTGCAAGCTAATACGTTTTACAAATCGGATGGGTATGGTTGGAGATACATATCTTCAATTTCAAATGAAAATTATAACAATTTCGCTACTAATCAATACGCTCCAGTATATGCAAACACATTAATATCATCATCTGCCTCAAATAATGCTGGTATTGACGTTGTGGTTGTATCGAATGGTGGTATAGGTTACAGTACATATCATCAAGGATATGTACAATTCGCGAATAGTAGTGTAATTCAAATTCAACAAAATGCATATTCGGTAAGCACTTATTATAACAATAATTCAATTTATGTTTATAATAATAACTCTCCAACTTCTTCGCAACTTTTTTATATTCAAAATTATGTTTCTAATTCTTCAGGTAATTGGGTTTATACAAACTCAGCTCCAAACACCGTAAACATAACTCCGTCACAAAGCCAATATATCATTTCCCCGTCAGTTGTTTTTGATACTGACGGTTCAATTGATCCTTCAGCTTATTCAGTAATTAATACAACATCAAATTCTATTTCGCAAATTGTTGTTGTTAATCCTGGCGTTAATATTTCCAGAGCAAATGTTTCTATTGTAAGTAATTCTCATTATGGTGTTGGTGCGAATGCTTATGCTATTGTTCCTCCAGCTGGCGGGCATGGGAGCAATCCAGCCGCTGAATTGAATATGAAAGGATACGCTATTTCTTTCAATTTCATCAATTCAGAATCAAACACAATTCCAACGAATGTTCTTTACAATAAAATTGGCATTATTAAAAATCCAAATGTTTTAAATGCGAATGGGTCAAAAAGCTCAGTTAATTTTTCTTCTAATACATTTAATCAACTTTTGTATGCGAACGTATCTTCAGCAATAACCTTTCCTGTTGGAAGTCAAGTTGAAGGCGTGACTAGTAGTTCTCTTGGAACAGTTGCTTTTTCAAATTCTTCTGTCATATATCTAACTGGTGATAAATTTTTCGTCAATAATGAAACAATTGTAAGTACAACAAACAGTTCTTTGACTACTTCTATAGCTATAAATAGTGGACAAGGTCAAATTTACGCGAGAGATATTATTCCTTTATATTATCAAAATATAAGTAATGTAAATCGCGCTAATGCACAGACTGAGGCTTTTAAATTGATTATTCAAATATAGGATATATGATGAAAGAAACTTTTGTTATTGATGATTTGATTGACGTTGAGCTCCAAGATAAAATTTTTAATTATGTTATGGCCGGAAAATGGAATTTTTTAAATGATGTGAGTGGTGGAATTAGCAAATATCCTTCTCACGGTTTTGTTCAAGTTTTCAAGCATCCAAATGAAGGAATACAATCTAATTTTTATGAACTACTTTGTGTTCCAATAATAAATAATTTTATAAAAAAATTAAATTTGCAAATTAATGATATACATTATACTAGATCATTTTTACAGTTGCCATTGAACGATAAATACGTTAAAGAACACAATGGCATACATGTTGATTTACCCATAGATCATTTGGCTTGCATTTATTATTGTAATGATAGCGATGGTGATACTATAATTTACGAACAAACTACCGAAAATACTCCAGCTGGTTCTAATAATGTTAAATTGGTCGAACATAAAAGAGTAACACCAAAAAAAGGTAGATTTGTTTGTTTTGATGGTAAACGATACCATTGTAGCAGCCAGCCAAAAAATAACCTTAGATGCATAATAAATTTTGATTTAGTATAATAAAAACGGGAAATAATAATGCCAATTACAACTGATCTTAATGTAAGTCCTTATTTCGATGACTTTAATGCAAATAATCAGTATTATCGTGTTCTATTTAAGCCAGCGGTCGCTGTTCAGGCGCGCGAGCTAACACAAGTTCAGTCGATATTACAGGATCAAATAGAAAAGTTTGGTAACTGGGCGTTTAAAAACGGCGATATTGTTTCTGGATGTGGAGTAACAGATCTACCGATTGTTCCTTATGTATTTCTTCAAGATTTTCAATCTAACGGTTCTTCTTATAATGTTTCTTCTTTGGCAAATACTCAATGCGTAAGTTCAACTAGTGGGTTAAGTGGCAGAGTATTATTGTCAAATCAGGGTCTTGCTTCGAGCTACCCCAATACAATGCCAACGGCAATTTATATCAATTATCAGGGAACTGGCACTGCAAATTCTGTGGTATTTTCCAACACAGACCAATTGACTTTCTATAAAATTCCAAGAACTGGTAACAATGTTGCTGATACAGTTGCTGTTATCAATGTTTATTCAAACTCATCGGCTAATGTTGCCAGTACTGGTAATGCGCACGGAATTAGTGTTTCTGGCGGTGTCATTTTCGTTAACGGAACTTTCGTCGAAGTAATCAATCCAACCTTTGGATTGGTCAATGCTTATGGCGTGGCAGCGGGGAATAATGTTGTTGGGTTCCAGGGTCTTGAATCAATCGTAACCTATAACCAAGATCCTTCATTACTTGATAATGCTCTTGGATATTCAAACGAAAACGCTCCTGGCGCCGATCGTTTGAAAATATCTCCAACACTAGTTTCATTGGACCCAGCAACAGCTGCTAATACAACAGGGTTCAATCCAATTGCCAATTATAATTATAATGCTCTAGTCAGCAAGTCAACTTCTGCCGCAAATCTATATTCTATTGTTGGCAATGCAGTCGCATCAAGAACTTATGATGAGGCAGGAAATTATGTAACAAATCCATTTTCTATTACAACTGTAACTAATACATCAGGAAATGGTCTGCCAATTTTAACTGCCAATTCATTTTACGGTCAAGTAAATCCGGGAAGTGGTTACGCTCAGGGCCAGCCTGTTGGATTCGTAAAAGCGAACTACGTAACCATGCGTAGAGGTGTTGATACACAAACTAATATCGAACAACAGATTACTTTCAATTATGGCGGATATTATGTTTGCGACGAAGTTGCCGGAACTTTTCCTTGCGACCAAGCACAAACAGTACAGCTTTTAAACTTACCACAATCAGCAGTCACAAAAAGAAATTTCGCAACTGTAGCTCCATACAGTAATGCCATAATTGGAACTGCTTCAATTAAATGTTTTTCTTATAACTCAGGAACTCCGGGCGCCAATAATGCGACTTATTTGATTCACGTTTTCAATGTGAACATGAGTAATGGTTATAATGTAAATCAAGTTCAGTCGCTATATTATAACGGAGCAACTCCTGGTATAGCAGACGTTATTTCTAATGGAATAGTTGGAGCAGGTTACGACGACCAACTGTATTCTTTCGGCGTTAATGGTTTGCAAAAACTAAAAAATGCCAGCAATAATAACAATTCTTCTTATGTTTATAGAAAACAAGCCGCTTCCACTATGTATTCGAATGGCGTTGTTTCTATTACTTTGTCAAGTTCGGCGCCTGGCGGAACTGATATTTTGCCATATGGTGTTTCAAACGGCTCTATTCTTGCGTTTTCCGATTCACAAACTTTTTCTTTGATTTCAACGGCCAACGTAGATTCAACAGCTCTTACCGGAACTGTTCAGATTTATAATACTTCTGCCAATGTTGTTGGTACGAGTACTACTTTCGTGACTTCATTTTCTCCCGGAGATTTGATTAAAGTAGGTTCAACAGTAAGAACAGTGATGAACGTTGCTAACAGTACACTTATGACTGTGGACGCTCCTTTTGGATCTAATACTTCTGGTCAAACTTATTATAAGTCATTTCTGGCAGGTAAATTGATTCCAATAACCGGAAATATTAACGGTTATGGCAGTTACATTACAATCAATAACCCAACCTCTTTCAGCATCAACACTGGTGTTACATTACAGAGCACAATGGGCGTAGAAGTATTTTATAATGTATTGAGAACTAGTGTTTCTCCTGCTTTGAAGGTATTCAATAAAAATAGATTCGTAAAAATTAATACAACAACGAATCCTCTCGGTCCTTGGTGTTTGGGATTTAGTGATGTAAGTAGAGTTACTGCAATTTATGGTTCGCCCACTGCAACTTATTCAACATCAGGTTCAAACATAACTACAAGTTTCACATACGATACTGGTCAAACAGATGACCATTATGGTTTAGCGTATCTATACCCAAAGGGTGGATATTCTCAGACAGCCTATCCATATTTGCTTGTACAGTTGGATTATTTTTCAACAAACAATACTCCAGGCATTGGATTTTTCACTGTTGAATCTTATCCAATTGATGACGCAAATACTGCAAATACAAATGCAGTGCAAACAAAAGATATTCCTCTTTATGTTGACACAGCGGGTAATCAAAAATATTTAAGAGATTATGTTGACTTCAGAATACCATCAACATCAACGGCCACTGATACTGGCAATTTGACATATGATGGAAATAACAATCCAACTTCTGCATCAATTACAACAGCTGTTGCTCTGGCTTCAGTTAATCCTTCAAATACAGTATCTTTACTTGTACCTGGCTCTGGATTAAATACGCCTGCTTATGGAGCGAATTTCCAGGCAGATTACACTATGTATCTGCCAAGAAAAGATCTTATAATGATCACTCCAGATAATACTATCAAGGTTAAAGAAGGCGTATCTAGATTAAATCCACAAACTCCTCTTTACCCAGATAATGCAATGGTTATCGCGGTTTTCAACATACCACCATTTCCTTCATTAACAAATGATCAGATTACTTCTGACCAAACAATAAATCAAAATACTAAAAATTTGATAAGAGATGTATCAACCTCTATTACAACTAATATTGTTACAAATAGAGGTTACACAATGTCCGATATTGGTAAACTTGATCAAAGAATAACTAATCTTGAATATTATACTTCTTTATCTTTGCTCGAATCACAAGCTTCTAATTTAACTGTGACCGATCAAAACGGATTAAATAGATTTAAAAATGGAATATTTGTTGACCCATTTAACGATTTTACTTACAGCGATGTAACAAATCAAGAATATTCTGTGGCTATCGACAGTACCAAAAGCATAGCAAGACCAAAATTTGCAAGAGAAGTTGTTTATCTCAAATTTAATAGCGGTTTATCTTCTACTGTTCAAAAAACTGGAAGAGTAATTACTCTGCCATACACAAGCGTTTCATTTATCACACAACCTTATGCAACTAAATATAGAGCAGCCGCTCACGTTGCATTTGCTTGGAACGGTTCTATGATATTGCTTCCTTGTTTTGATAATAATATCGACATCAACCAAACAGCCGCCGTTAATATAACTCAAAACAATGCAACCCCTTGGCAACAGTTTGCTTCTTCTCCATTTGGTTCTGTTTGGGGACCATGGAAAACAACACAAACAATTACGACAAATACTGTTATTTCAGGAACAGCGACAAAATTGAACGTGAATTTGGGTTATAACGAATCAAGTTTATTACCTCAAACAGAAGCGCAATATTCGGCAGCTGGTTACCAAATAGGAAGTATATCAGGAATTTTCGTAGCGAACCATGGTGGTACAGGTTGGGGCGCTGCTGTATCTTCCACGAATACTACTGTTTCCAATAGCACTTCGCATACTATTATCAACAATTTAGGCAGTACGCCAAATTATTCTAATATTGGCGCCGGAGCTCCAATTTATCAATCTACAGCTACATAATTTTTTGTTCAGGAGACAAACTTGGCAGCAACTAATACGACAACAACTTCTACAACAACAACTTCTACTAGTCAGGGTTTACAGCTTCAAGTTCAAACTCAGTCTAATACAGTTACGGTTGGCAATTTCGTCACTGACGTTTCTCTACAGCCATACATGGCGCCCACAGTTATTGGTTTCTATGCTTATAACATGAGACCAAATCAAAGAATTCATGTTTTTTTCAATAGTATTTTGGTAGATCAATATTGCGCTCCTGGTGTTATTCCCGCTTTACAGAGCGGAGGTTCTGGCAACAATTCAATTAGTTTGGATACTTCCACTGCAAATACAGTTCAGCTGACCGGAACTTGGGGAACTCCAATTGTTACCGACTCACAAGGACATGTCGCTGGTCAATTCAACGTTCCTGCAGGCGTTTTCCAGACTGGAGATCACGTAATAGAACTTGCTGACGTAACTAGTTTATCTCAAGGCAATGACGCAATCACGACTTCCGCCTCAGCTTCGTATACTGCTTCAAATTTAAGTGTGACAAAACAAGTAGTTACTTTAACAACAGTTAACCCAATTTTATCAGTTGTTCCAGTTGTTAATACAGTATCAACAACTACTACTACTAATGTACACGTAACAACAATTCCTGACATCGTTAATCTTTCATATTATTATGAACCAATCGCGCAAGGATTGACAATTAATACTCCTGATAATTCAGCCGGTGTTTTTGCAATTTCTCTTGATCTTTTCTTTAAACAGGGATCTTTGATCAGCAACAATGGTGTTACTGTTTACCTTTGTGAAATAAACAATGGTTACCCGGATGGTTCATCTATTTTGCCGTTTTCCACGGTGCACCTAAACTACAATGAAATTACGACTAGTTCTACCGCAAACGTAGCCACAAGATTTACTTTTGAATCGCCAGTATTTCTTAACAATGGCACAGAATATGCATTTATTGTTAAGCCCGATAATAATGACCCAGATATTCAAGTTTACAGCGCGAATCTTGGCGATATTGACATTACGACTGGAGTCCAAGTTTACAGCCAGCCTATCGTAGGAACTGCATTTTATGGTTCTACCATGAATGAATGGACAGCTTTGCAAACTGAATACATTAAGTTCAATTTAAATGTTGCTAAATTTTCTTCTGGTATTGGCGACGTTTATTTTAATAACCACAATGTTGATTATCTTTCCGTTTATGGAATTGGTTACAGTAACTTATCTTCCACTGTTTTGCCAGGAGATACTGTATTTTCAGCTTCAAATTCAACACCAAATACAGTTAATACCAGTATTAACGGTGTGTTGAAATACTATGATAGCGTTAAGGGATTGTTTTACGTTGATAACTCAACTGGAAATTTCGGAACAACTACGTTTCTTCAAGTACATAGATTTGCTAATTCTGCATTGGCTGCGAATTCATTATCAAATTCTTCGTTTGTTAACACTTCTACTTTAGTTGCGTACGCCAACGTTGCTGCTTTATATAATCCAGTCCTTAATGATATTGTTGGCCAATTTTCTTATATTACACCATCCGGAACTTCCGTAAATTACGATTATACGGGTGTAAATAATACATATTCTTATGATTCAAATACATTCCCAATTCAAACAGGATTGGAAACAGAATTTTATGATCAAGAAAGAGTAGTTTTGAGTCGCACGAACGAAGTTACTAATATCGGCGGCAATAATTCTATGACTATTCATGCGCGCCTGACTACTGATTCTCAGTTTATTTCGCCATTGATTGATACTGTTAAAAATAATACGCTAATCATAAGAAACCTTGTCGACTGGCCACAAATTTCTTATAATGAATTTTTCAACAATGGTCCATCAAGAACGAAATATATTTCACAAATTGTAACCTTGGCTGCTGGACAAGATTCTGAAGATCTTCAAATTATCTTATCAGCTCACAGACCCCCAGGTACTGACATCAAAGTTTATGTAAAATTCTTGAATGGTCAAGATACAGATCCAATGTCCATAAAAACTTGGACTCCTATGTTTAATCAAGGCGATAGCGTATTTTGTGATCCAAGCAATCCATATGATGTTAGAGAATTTACATATTCTACTTATGGATATTATAACTTAGTTCCAACATCAGGATTTATTACTGCTAGCAATACAAATACAACAATTACTGGTGTTAATACTTTATTTGGACAAGAAAATCAAGTAGGCAATTTCATTAATATGATGGCTAATTCGTCATTTGGTGAAACAGCAAGACAAATTGTTTCGATTGCCAATACGACATCATTAACTCTTAATGCTCCATTTAATGGCAATTACTCGAGTAATGCTTATTACGTTGTAGTTCCTCCAACTACTGCTTATATGTCTACTTCAAGTAACACAGCTTTAACTGGCACAGTTACTGTATCAAATACAAGTAATATTATTACTGGTAGCGGAACTAATTTTACTGGTCAGTTAATGCCAGGAAATATCATTGGCATTGATAATGATGAACAAGTTGTTGTCTCAATTGCGAACGCAACTTATTTGACTGTCGGAACTTCTTGGTCGGATTCTAATACAGGAACTACTGCTTACTTGGTAACTCCACAAGGATTAACATATCAAAATGCTGGAGGTTCTTTGTATACTCTGTTCAAGCAGTTTCAGATAAAGGTTATCTTACAAGCACAGGATAGTTCTAAAGTTCCATTGGTTGATAGTTTACAAGCTCTGGCCTTACAGTTATAAAATGAGTAATAAATACATAAAAACAGATGTAGAAGGACTCGTTAAAGATCCAAGGTCCGGAGCGATTTTAAATGTGGATAATGCTAAATTGATTGCCTATAAAAAGCAAAAACAAAATGCACAGAAAGCCGCTTTAAATGATGAAAGATTAAATAGAGTGGAAAATGATGTCAAAGAAATTAAGAATATGTTACAACAACTATTAAAGAGATAAAAATAAATGACAATTCTTATAGGCAACGTCGCAACAACGGACACATTTCAAAAACTGTTAACAACAGTTAACCAACTTGCATCTGCTGTATCAAATTCGATTGTAACTGTTGGTTCGAATGCTGCGGTCGGAGATGCTTCGGTAACTGGTAACGTTTATTCAAATTCAGTTGTTACTAATAATATATCTGTGGTAAATTCTATATCTATCGGTAATACAATAACGATAGGTAACTCTGTATCAAATGTTTCTATTAATACTAATTCGATATTTCTTGGAAATTCAACAACAAACGCCACAATCAATACAACTTCTATTTCGTTTGCGAACTCTACTGCGAATTTAAGTTTAAAAATACCCACAGCCTCTCAAGTATCCAACGGCCAATATTTCCTCAATGCTAATGGAACTTATGCGCCAGTTATTTTACAAACAAGTATATCCAATGTCCAAATAACTACAACAGGCGTTGGAACAGCTTTGATTGATTCCTGGCCAATGGCAACTTACAATTCCGCGGAATACCTTCTTTCCGTGAACGACAATAATGCAAACAATCATTATGGTTCTAAAATAATGATTGTTCATAATACAACTACGGCGTTCATCACAGAATATGCCTCGTATACTTCTAATTCTTATATTGGCGTTTTTTCCACATTAACAAGCGGAACTAATGTTCTGTTATATTTTACGCCAATTTCTTCAAATACCACAGTTAAATTTGCCAGGGTAATAGTATAATGGCAACAAAAGCAAATCTAGTAATTGACCAAGGCGCAACGTTCAATGCGACTCTTAATTTAACGGACCAAAATGGCGATCCGTTAGATCTTGTTGGGTTCACAGCCAATTCTGTTTTGAAAAAGTGGTATACTTCACAAACGTATGTCCCATTCAATACAACTATAAACACAACTGCCGGAACTATAACTCTTGAAATGGATGCTTATATAACAGCGAATTTATATTCTGGCAGGTATGTGTATGACGTTAATATTACAGATACAACAACAAATGCAATTTCAAGAGTTGTCGAGGGTATTGTTACAATAACTCCTTCTGTAACTGCCGGAATATTCTCCACTAATAATACTTGGTGGGCGAATGGATATACTTCAGGGTGATTGATACGCTTTACTAAATATTCTCTAAAGAATAGAAAGAATAATGTCTAATACAGTCATAAACGTAGTAGTTGCCAAGCCGACTACAATAAAAATTTCCACAAACGCCACTGCAGGCATAATACAGACAACTGAACCTGTCACACTGAAGAATATACCAACAATTTCTTCGGGCGTTAAACTTATCAATGATTTATTAGATGTTACTATTGCAAATCCCGCCAATAATGACGTTCTTGCATACGAAAACGGTATTTGGATAAACAGCAACAGCGCTGGTGGATCGGTTGCTTACGCCAATGCTATTGCTTTTGCTTCGAATGCATCAAATATTAACACGGGAACTTTAAGCGCAACATTACTGCCTAATTCTGGCGTAACAGCAAACACTTATGGTAACAGCGCAGCAATTCCCATCATTACTGTTGACGCTACTGGTCGTGTAACAAACGTTTCAATAGCTTCTGTTGCTGGCGTAAATTCATTCACATATCAAAGCAATAATAATACATTATCATTAAGTACTGGTTCAGGCGCTTACTACAATGTAGCCATTACTGCGATGAATACATTGAACATTACTTCTAATTTAACTATTGGAAATGCTTCTGTCAATTCGACAATCAATTCTACATCATATTCAGGAACAGCCAATAACACATTATTTGTTGGATCAGTAGCAGCGGTTAATGTTGTTTCTAATGCACAGTTACAATCTAATTTAGCAAATTATGATTCATTAGGAGCAGCAGCTATCGCATATACTAATGCGATTGCTTACGTTTCACCAATAACAAAACTATCTCTTGTAGGTTTTTAGGAGTAAATTATGACAGACTTTACCATTACAATTACTGATGAAAATAAATTAGCAGGAATCACTGCTGCCAGAAATGCTTATAATTCAGTATTATCAGAGGAAATTGATGATCCGAATAACCCCGGAACAATGATTCCTAATCCGGCTATCCTAAATACTGATAATGACTATGTGCAGTTTGTCATGGAGATGGCTTCACAGAGTTATGCTAACCAATATAAAGTTTAATATTAAGGAGTGAAATATATGATTACAGTTACTTACACAGAGCAAGAAGCTCAGGTACTGATGAACCTTATTGATGTTGCTGTCAAGTCAGCAGGACTACAAGCGGCAGAAGCGGCTCTACATCTTGTCAAGAAGCTTGAAGATGCTGCAAAAGAAACCGATACAGAACCAAAACCAAGTTAAAGGTAATAAATGGTTGCAAAGCTAGACTACGGAATTAGAGGTAACTTTAACCCATTCTTACCAGAAAGAGGTCTGGTATTGGACGGTACGAATGTGTCTGCAAGCAATCTATTCAACATACAAAGAAACGGTCTGAACTATTTTACAGTTGATAAATTTGGTACTACGACGATTAATTTGAATGGAGTTGTTAATAGACCCGCATTGTATGTTACAACTGGTAGCGGAGGCGCTGATGTTGTTATAGGCAGTGGAGGCAGTCAAAGTCTTCAATTAGGTCATACAGGTTCTTCATCCTTTATCACTTCCGGAAATTTCGGAATAACTATTGGTGGTTCTGGTAGTGTTGGATTTTCTTGGGTAACTATATCTTCACAAAATGATAATATTTCACTTAGCACATCAGGCAATAAATTTGTTGGCATATTAAATGGATCAACATCTCAATCATTCCAAGTTTACAACACATATACTGATGCATCAAATTATGAACGTGGTGTTTTTGATTGGCAAACTAACACTAATATATTGACAATTGGAACACAGAATGCAGGCACTGGTTCAGCAAGAGATTTGAGAATTATTGCCAATAATAATACTGTTGCCTATTTCTCGGCAAGTGGAATTGTAACAGTCAACAATTCAATTTCTGTTGGCAATTCAACAGTAAATACTACTATCACTTCAACAACAGCAACACTAATTAACCTAAATCCACTCCTACTAATGGGATCATAATATGGCAAAGTCACAAGCACTTAATTTTACTCAGAACCTTAACACTGTAATTGTACCATTCGGCTCTAACGACCCTTATGCTGTAATTGCAGTTGCAGCTAACAACGCAGGTTCTAACTTGACAGTCGGAACCAGAACATTCACTGTTGCCAACGGTACTGCAAACGTTATTACTGCCGCAACATTTACCGCAACAGTAACAGCTGTAAACTCAACAGCTAACGCTATCACATCAATTCCTGTTGTAACTGCACAGGGTTCATTCTTTACTCTTCCAACTGTTACGTCAAATGCTCCGACAGTTGATTCTGGTTCAACAAATGCCACAGTCAACCTTATTATGGGACCATATAAGACAATTTACACTTCAAACACCAATGATGCCGTAGTCAAGTCACTGAATATTTCTTCAACAGATACTGCTGCACGTGTTATTACTTTCTGGCTTACTGATACAACAGGTAACAACTATGTACTTGGTGCAGTATCAATTCCTGCTTCTTCTGGTACTAACGGTACTGCCGCAACTGTCGATGCCCTTGGTGGTACTTTGATGCCATCACTTCCATACGATGCTAACGGTAAGAGAGTATTGCCATTGAAGGCTGGTTATAAGCTTTCTGCATCTACACCAGGAACTGCCCCTCCATTGACTGTTGGTACTTTGATGTATGTATCGGCGATGATTGAAGAGTACTAATAGTAATGTCATCTGGTTTGGTATCTGGTATTATATCAGGACCTAGTGCAACTCTGGCTTCTGGACCGATCTATAATGCAGATTTGTCAAGAACTGGAGCCGGTTTATCAAAAGGTCCAAATGTTGGTAAAAGAAACCTTGAAGCAGGTTGGGCTCAAACTTGGCCTGCCGCTGGTTCTACTCTTGATCTTGATTTTGCCAATAACAAAGGCTATGTTAAAGGATATGGCCAAGGCGGTGTAATGGATGCACTGTCTTTTACACGAGCATCCCAAGCAACATATATTGGTTCTGATGGTTTATTAAAAACAATTTATTCTGATACTCCAGCAGGATATAAAAGCACAACATCTGCTGCTATCGCACCAAATTTGCTCACATATTCAGAAACTTTTACTAACGCAGTTTGGACTAAAACCGGATTGACAATAACTGCTAATGCGACGACTGCTCCTGATGGTGTCTCTCAAGCCTCAAGAATAGTAGAAGCATCTGGTGCTATTACCATTTCTGCCCTCACACAAGCGAGTTTTGGTTTTGTCACAAATAACACTATTTCTGCATATGTAAAAGAAGACCCGACAAGCGCAAAAAGATATGTATATTTTGGTATGTACCAATACGGTCTTACCAGATGGTGTTGGGTTATTTTTGATATAGCAACCCAAAATTACATTATTAGAACTGATGGTATTCAGAACGCCATTGCTGGAGTCAACATAACTCCTGCGGGTAATGGTTGGTATAGAATTGCTGTTACTATGAATAGCCCATTGGGCGGTCAATTGGCAGGTTTTGGTATTACAAATACATTAAATCTATCAAATACTTATAATTTAGGTGGTTATACTGGGGATGGTTCTTCGGGTGTGTACATTTGGGGCGCTCAGTTGGAACCAACTACCACCAAAATCAATCTTCCTCGTTTTGATTGGGGCGCAACAGCACAATTACCACAAAATTTAATTACTTATTCTAGACCAGCAAACATTTCAGTTTGGACAACAGCCACATCCGATTTTGGAACGACGACAAACGTAACTTACGGAACATCCACAGGAATTGATGGAACTTTGGGTGGAGCAACGTTTGTCGATTCTACATCTTTCTTAGCAAGAACTCTTGGTGGTTTAAGTCCAAATACATATATTTCCCTTTTTTATAAATCTGTTTCATTGGCTAATGTTTCTATTTCTTTTAGAAATCCTACTTCAGCCGGTACAAGTGTCATGACTTATAATCCAGTGTCAAACACCTTTGTTCTATCAAGCGGCAGTTCTGTATCGACGCCCACAATATCTTCAGCATCTAATGGATTTGTTAGATTAAGTTTTTTAAATGTTGCTACTGGTTCAAATATGCAAATAAAAATAGGAACTGGAGGGGCCAGTGATGTTGTGGATGGATTGCAAGTTGAATTAACATCATTGACTTCATATAAGTCAACAGGTGCATTTCTTCCAACAAACACTCCATTGGCGGCAACATCAAATGTGAACGGTATATTGATTGAAGAATCTAGAACCAATTCTGCTCTTTGGTGTCGAGATGCTACACAGAACCAAAACTTCTTAACATACTCACAAGCGTTTGATAATGCAGCTTGGAATTACGACGTCAATGCTGGCTTTATTACTAGAACGCCAGCAGCCGCTACTGCACCAGATGGTTCTACAACAGCATATAAGATTGCTACAAATACAGCATCAAGAACAGCAACTAATGCGTATATCGGTCAGGCAAATGCTTCTCTAGCGACAAACTTCACGGCAAGCGTGTATATGAAAGCTGCTGAGTACAAATATGGCATCATTACAGTTGGCTCATACGCTTCTGGCTTTTGGGCAGCATTTGATTTGGTTGGTGGTACTGTAGCAACTGTGCCAACAGCATCAGGAACAACAGCGGCTATTCAATCTGTTGGTAACGGTTGGTATAGATGCTCTGTTACTACAACAGTAGCTTCTTTAAAGGCGTTATTCTTTACATGCTCTGCTGATGCAACGATTACTAGCACTTTGACTGTCGGAAGTGGTATCTACGCTTGGGGTGGACAGCTTGAAAATGGCAACGTAACACAGACATATCAGCCAACAACTTCAACAACTCTCCCAGTGTCTTGGGTGAGAACAAATATCACAGCCGCATTAAGCCAAACAGGTATTGATGGCATCACAAATTCTGCAACAAGTTTGACTGCAACTTCTAACGCTGCTACCTGTATTCAGCAATTGACAGCAGTATCAGCAAGCCAAACTTGTTCTTTATATCTTAAAGCTCTAACTGTTACTGGTGCAATTCAAATAACTCTTGATGACACAACATGGTCCTCTGTTGATCTTTCTAATGGTCTTTGGAATCGTGTTGTGTTGTTAGCAACATTAGCAAATCCAGCAGTTGGTGTTTTAATACAAAATTCTGGTGATTCTGTTGCTATGGATTATGCACAAATAGAAGCGAGCGGAGGAGCAAGCTCTCCTATAGGAGCAAGCTCTCCTATCTTTACAGCATCGACAACATCAACAAGAATAGCGGATGTTTGCGGAATTTTACAACCAGTGTTCAGTCAATTTTTTGATAAGACAAAATTTACTGTTTATGCTGAAGTGGATTGTGTTTTTGAAAACGGTACCGCTCTTTCAGGAACTACAGCGAGTTTAGGTACTTTTGACAATCTTTATAATGATATAATATATTGGGATCAAAGATCAACAGTTGGTTTCGGTAAACCATTTGCAGGTGCTATACAGCAAGTTCAGGGCGTTTTATATAAAGTGGCTGTAACTTGGTCTGGCGGCAGTAGTTCTTCTAATGCATATGGAGGAGATGGTGCGGTTAATGGGATAGTATATCCATCAGCATTTTCAATTTTTGTTGGTACTACATCATATCCTAGTTATGATAGGTTTGGTATTGGATGTTCATTCAGAAATCCCTCTACATTCCAACAACTCAATGGGCGTATACGTAGATTAATAGTAATTCCCAAAAAGTTATCTTCATCTGCATTGGCTATGATAACAACTTGATAAATACTAATAAACAAATTAAAAGTGTAGGAAATGGCAGACACAAATTATAGTTTTATATCAAATGGCATTTTCTATTCTTACGTGTATAACAATACAGGTAATTATGCAGCTGTACCTGTTGTTTCTGTTGCAAATGACATTTATAATTTCAACGTTTCAATTAATACTACATCATTATCTATTTCCAACTCAACAGTAACATTCACACTAACTGCTCCAACCGCTGCTCAAATTTCTGGTGGAAATTATTATCTTAATGCAAACGGTCAGTGGGTTGTTGTATAAATAAAAGAAAAAGCCAACAGGGAGAGTGATCTTTGGCCGATACAAATTTCGTAGTCAAAAATAGTTTGTCCGTAAATTCAACATTTATCGCAAACTCAACCGCTTTATATTTTGGCAACACCTCATCAAACGTTACGATAAATTCAACGTCTTTGAGTTTTGGACCAAATAGTACGATTTTTGTTGGCAACTCTTCAACAAACGTAACTGCGAATACTTCAGCACTCCAGATTGGGGCGAATATTACCATTAATACAAGCGCGTATTTTGTTGGTAATTCTTCGACAAACACATATCTTACTTCCACTGGATTATATGTCAACGGAACTGCATTTCAAAGCGGTGGCGGATATTATAAAGGTTCCAATGGTGTTGTGGGAAATACCAGCAATATCAACAATATTTTTAGAATCAATGCCAATACAATAAATGCTAATATTGAATTTTTGGCCGGAGAAAACGCCATAGCGACTGGTCCATTGACGTTGGGTGATTCATATTCTTTGATAATTGATACTGGCGCTAGAGTCGTTATAGTTTAAGGAAGTTAAAATGTCAACACTTACAGTAACAAATATCAACACCGCGAATGCTGGTACAGATTTAACTGTCAAAACAGGCAATAATATCGGAAGCGCCATTGTAATTTCTGCAAATGGTACAGGAATTGCTTTACAAGTATCTTCTGGATCAAATACAGTAACTATTAACACAAATTCTATGGCCGTTGGCGCCAACGTAATTACCAATACAACATCTTTTACAGTTGGTAATTCTACAATTAATACAATTCATTCTGCGACCAACATTACTGTTGGCGCGAATTCTTATATAAATTCTTCTGCTGTATATGTTGGTAACGCAACAGTTAATAGCGTCATGACTTCAAATAACCTAACGACAAACTCTGTTAACGTAACCACATTAACAGTTGCCACAATAAACGCCAATGGAACTGTTGGCACAGCAAACCAAGTATTAACCTCAAATGGAACTACTACATATTGGGCTACTGCTGTTACTGCAAAAAATTATGCATTAACTGGTTATTTACCAAAAACAAATTTTGTATCAAGCACTACTTATTTTTTTGGTTCTCAACCACAATCAGGTCTGATCACTACTTCTGGTGTGAATAAAGTATTTGTTCCCGCTTCCGGAACTTTAACTTCTGCATATCTTGTTGCATATAAT
>JGI26470J50227_1000072_pt1 | contig 47623 bp, 44 predicted proteins | sample FreactTroBogLake_FD_50227 | JGI IMG/M metagenome (IMG submission 50227)
CCACCTGTAGGATTGCCGCCGCCGCGGCCGCCTTTTCCAACTACAGTAGCATACCAATAAGTAGTTATTCCAGAACCAGCGGCCCCAAAACTTGCTGCACTTCCATAATTTGTAGTGCTCATTTGTATTGTATTACCGATAATACTAGTGATCCAATAATCGGTATTTGCTAAAATATTTCCACCGGTTATAACATTTGTAAAATATATTGGCATACCAACTACTAACCCAATAACATTGGGTAAAACAATATTAGCAGTAGCAGTAAGAACAGTGCCTGTATAACTGTTAGTATATATAAAAGTATCGTTGCCATTAACTGAACTACTAACAACAGTATCTGTAGAAGTCGCAGCAACACTATATCTAATTGAAGATCCTGGAGTCACTGCGATATTATTTTTATATCCAGTACCGCCGCCGCCGCCGCCACCACCTGGTGCATTTGTTGCGTTTGGACCTTGATATCCAGTACCACCACTACCAACAGAAACAACTGAAATACTATAGACGTTAGCTGGAACTGTAAATGTTCCTACACCAGACGATGATACTAATTGTTGACTTTGTGGAACAGTTATTGGACTAGCAAACGAACTACTAATAGCAGATATTGATGCTAATGCTTGATAACCAGTGATAGTGTCAGTTATTAATACATAATCTCCAACTATCGGAGGAGGAGTAATTGCTGTTTTGAATACTCCAATTACTGTATTTGACCCACTTACTATTTGCGGTGCAATTGATGATGCTGAAATATTATTTCTTGGGTTTGTAGTACCTACTGCTACACGATTTGAGTTATTAAAATATGTCCAATAACTATTATTGAAATTTGAAAGACCAATAGTATTATAATAAGATGAATTAGCTGTCGGAGTTCTAACTGTTATTGCAGAACGTAATTTTCCAATGGTTCTACTATTATCAGAAACAACTTGTGTATTTCCCATTACAATTGAAATATTAGCACTAGACAATGCAACTGTTGGTATAAGATTAACTGTAAACGCACTACTATTTGCGATAGAAGTAATAATAGTATTGTTAGCAAAATTTCCAATGCCACTATTAACTATTGGAGTTAATCCAACCCATCGATAATCAGTTGTACCAATTATTGTTACTGTAGATGCAGAACTATTAGCGGTAGTAGCATTACTGTACAGATTCCACTGTACAGTAGTCGGATCTGCTCCTGGGGCTGGAAATACGGTTACTGGCATATGAATATTTACCTAAAAAAATGGCTACTAATTAAAGTAGCCATTTTCGTTAGATATTTCTTCAATTAAGCAGGGAACGCAAAACGGAAGTTGTTTAGGAATGTAGTTGCAGTACTTGTTGCCTGTGTACTAACGTCTTCTAAACTTCTCCAAGATTGCTGTACCTGCGAAGTATTCTGAGTAAGTGTAAAGCGTGTAGTGAACACACCCCACTGCCCAGGGTTAACAATAGTAGATACCTGTAAGTTTGGAGGAGTAGTTAATACCCAGTGATCAGCGGCTGAGAAGCTAGTGTTATAGAAATAGTTAGAATCAACTGTAATACTCACAGTATCCATCAATGTTCCTAATGCACTTGGCAATACTTTCAACCCATATATACGACCGCGAACGTCTGGATCATATGCCGGACCTAATACAACAACTGGACTAAACATAAAGCGTTTTGCGTTATATACGTTGGTATAAACTGGTACAATTTGCCCCATGTGTGGTTGTGGAAGTGTATTAATCGTATTAGTTAATGTGCTTGATGTAACAGTTGGCGAAGTACCAAGATATGCTGGGTTATAAGATCCGCCATAATTTCCAAATTCCATCATATGGCCCCAACGACCTGTTGTAATTGTCAATGATGAATAAATGTGAGCATTAAATCCAACCAAGTCGCCAGTTGAGTTACGAACTCGTGGGACCGATAATACACATCCATGTACTGGATAGTTGGCAACACCCAACTGCGGAAGTGTTGGAATTTGTTGAGCACCAGTTGGCATTCTATTACCATTAAAGTAGGCAAAGCATGGCCATGGGGCAACACCACCGGTATACTGTAATACCTGTGAGAAGCCAGGAAGTAAAGTGGTTGGAGGTTGAGCACCTTGTGCCAACTGAGCACCACCATAAATCTGGCCACCAAATGTGATACCTGTACCAGAAATTGTACCTGTACTTGCGTCTTCTGGTTGTGCTCTTTCAAATTCTAAACATCCAACCCATTGTGTCTGTATGTTAGCAGCACTTCTTCCTTGAATTCCAAAGTAACGCTTATTACCAAACAAGAACAATGTTCCACCAGTAGTTTGTGTCATTGTTGTAATGTCATAAACACCATACAATGAAGCAGCAAATGCAGCTGGAGCAGCGTTAGATCCAAAAGTACCTGAATAAGACATACCGCTATATGTAGTGTTTGATAATCCTTCAGTACCCACAACACCTAACAAGCTCATTGTTTGTGGGTAACCAGTGGTACCACCTTGTACGGACATCTGTGCTGTAAGTGATCCTGCCACTGGCATAGTAACACTTAACTGAGTAGTTGACTGATAACCCCAAACCATCGTACCACCACTCAAATCTGCTTGATTAATACCAACACCATGTGATTGAGCATAAGAAGCAGCCCAACGCTCATAAACTGGAGTTGCATATGCGCCAAATGCAGTTGTAATAGTACTAGTGTTAGTTGGAGATAAGCTAGTGCTCTGGAACAACGGCCAAATACGGAAAGCAACATACTTACGATCAATCGAAGTGTTTAGTAAGGTTGTTGTTCCCTGTTCTGCATTGTAATTTGGAGCACTATACACGTACTCTAAGAAATCTGCACCGGTTTGTGGATAATAAACCATTGGCGGATTAGCAGTATTAGTATATAGATTATTCTTAAGAGTTACACCTGGAGGTAGTGTAATTGTAGTGGAACCTGAATATACATAGGTATAAAGAGGCACACTTCTATAAATTGGAGTTGGAGAAGCAATTACCGCAGCAGCGGTAATTGAAGGCTGTGCTACGTATAACTGAGTATCACTGACAATATTAACTACAGTCAAATATTGTCCTGCTACAACAATTTCAGCACCAACATGTAACTGGCTAGTGAACAATGTGTTAACGCCGTTTACAACAGTATTAACATAAGTTACCTGTCCACTCAGTACCTGAGGAGGTCCACCAGCACCACTGATTTTAACAAAGTTATACTGCGGTCCTGATACTGCTGCGGCAGCAACTGTCAATGAGTTAGTACCAATTGGGTATACAGTACCATTGGTAGTAGCAATTGTAGTAGCCTGTGTAAACTTACCGGTGCTTGGAGTATAAAAGCTAGTTGCAGCAGTAGCAAGTGTTGTTGCAGCTGATGTAGTGTAAGCACCCTGGCCACCTGGCGCAATAAAGTAAAATGTTGTACTTGCAGGAACCTGTGTTGTAATGTTATTACTGAGAGTTACTGTATTAGCACCTGCAGTAGTATTAACTGCTGTTACATAAGTTGAGTTAGGGCCATATGTTAGTGGACCGGTAGTAGCACTTTGTACAAGCATACCTACTGCTACGTTAGCAGGAGAGAAAGTCAAATTAAGCACGTTTGTACCAACTAATGTTGTGGAACCAGTTGTAACACCGGTGATCGAAGCAGCGTTACCAAACTGTTGGTTAGTGATGTATGTAAGACCAGTTACAGCAGTAGAGTTAGCACCTACAGTAGATGGAAGAACTTGCATACCTGGATATACGTTGGCTGATGGTGCAGCGTTCAAATAAAGTGTAGTTGTAATAGCAGAGGCAGAAGAAACAGTAGCGTTTGCAGCAAGTGGAATACCAACACCGCCTTCACGAGTTCCTTCAAGTGAATAACCATGTAGTTTTAATTTCTTGTAAAAGCTTGTGCCGTTATAGAAGTTATATGTACCAGTTGCCTGAATTAAGAAAGCATTGCTTACGGTGATAGTAGTTGAAGCTACGTTAGTTACATATGTACCCTGTGGAAGACCTGGGCCTGTTACTAGCTGACCGATAGCAATGTTGGAAGCACTAGAAACAACAAATGTTGTTGCAGCAGGAGCACCACCACTTGAATAAGTTGTAGATGCAGTAGCAGCAGCGCCTGAGTTAGCTGCTGTAGTGTGAGTGAAATCAATGTTAACTTTAAACTGTGTATTGCTAACAATCTGAGATACTGTGCATTCTGTACCGTCAATGATTAGGTCGTCGCCTACACGTAGATCTGATAAGAAAGCAGTAGTAGTACCATAGATATTACCGTTGATATAAGAATCTTCACGCTTAAATGGAATACCAAAAACAGTTTGACGTAAATTGCCAATTGCAGTACCACTGTAACCAACATAGTCTGTAGTATAAGCGTTGATAGAAGCAGCACCGGCAGTATTAATAGTTCCTGAGAAACTACTGAAGTTCAAAGTTCTAACTTCGTCGCCAAACCAAACTTGATCTAACTGACTAGTTTGATACATGTATGCAGTATTAGTACCCGAAGTAATATTATTGATACCTAAATCCCAAAAGAAGTTAGTACCAGTTCCTTGTAGAGAACTAAAATATGCAGTTGTTGCAGTAGTAGTTGTGGCATTGTTAGTAGTGTAAGTACCAGCACCGCCTGGTGTAGCAAAATAAACTGTACCAGAAACAGTATTAGTTAAGTTCTGACTTAGTGTAATTGTAAAGTTTGGAGTAGTACCTGTAATACCAACAACATATGTACCAGCAGCAACACCTGAAACAGCAGCGCCGTTACCAGTTACTATTTGTCCAACTGAAATAGTACCAGTTTGTGTACCTGAAGTAGTTAATACGTTAGTACCAGTTGTACCAGCTACTGCTGTATTATTAACAGTAGCAGTTGCAGCAAACTGTTGGTTAACAATAGTAGTACCAGCAGGAACAGTACCTGAGGAGCTAAGAGGTAACCAAATAGTAGAACCTGGTAATACAAAACCTGTAACTGTACCAGCAATTGCTAATGTAGTACTGTTAGAACTAGTTAATGAAGTAGAACCATATAATGTACCACCAGCAGCAGAAGCATTTGAAATTGTACCACGTGGGTAAACTTTATAACGCAAGTTTGAATCAGTGAAATCCATTGCAGTATTAACAGTCATTGAAGTATTACTTGCAATAGCTGTAATAGTTCTCATACGACCGTTAATATTGACTGAACGACCAATTACACCGTTGGTTGCTTTGGCAATCGATGCACCTGAAATAGCAATAGTTGGCGGAACAGTTACAGTAGCAGTAGTATCACTACCTACAGTGGCAATTACATAATAATGAACTGCACCGTTTGTTAGAGTAACCGCAATGCTATCACCAGGATATAAACCAGCGTTAGTACCTGCACCAGTAACAAACTGACTGTTAGTACCTGTAATGTTACCTGAGGTATCAATAGCAACCGTAACTGTACCAGTACCAGTTAAACCAACAGTGGCAATTGAGTTAGTAGCGTCTGATAAGAAGTATGTACCAGTTCCAGTAATTGTCGAAGATCCACTAGTAACAGCAACAGTACCGTTGGTAGCACCTCTAACAATAGTACTTACATATCCTGCTGTTTGTGTTGCTTGGAAACTGCTTACAACCCTAATTGTACTTGGAGTAGTAATTGCTGGGTTAAAGGCAACAGTAACAGTCATTGAAGTATCAGAAGTAACAGTGTTAACAATACGTTGTTGTCCTGCTACGATGATATAATCGCCTGAACGTGCCTGTGTAGTCCAAATTGTACCAGTTCCAGTTAATGTTAAGCTGGAAGCAACAGCAGTACCTTGCCATGTATCGTTTCTAAACCATGTATCTACTGCTTGTAATGTTGGAAATAAGTCCTGTCCAGTTGAATAGGGACCATATGTTACTGAAGAACTATTTCTTCCAAGTTCGTTAAGCGTTGCCATTAAAAAAATCTCCTCAGACAGATTGCTGTTTGTTAAATGTATTTATATCAGGAATAGATTTATATATTGATATTATAAAATGCCATAGAAAGATTAGATGCAGAACCTGCTACAACATTAACAGTATATGATTCGTTTGCTTGTATGATATAAGTTAATCCATTATATTTGGCATAATTTTGCCCAGATGGTATAGTAAAAAATTGTAGAAATGAACTGTTTCTATATAATCCAACCATAAGATCCTGTTGTACAACTTTAGATACTTGCATTACAACAGTTCTAATAGTATCCTGCTGAATAGGAATATATCTCGCCGTACCTATCAACAATCCAAAATCTCCAAGTATATTAAATGTTTTTAATAATGAAGCTGTTGCTGAAGTAGCAGCACTGGTTTGCCAAGCAACACCGGAACTTGTTGCTGTTAAAACTTGTCCATTGGTACCAGTTGAATTAACACTGTCAGTGACAGAGCCAAGTAAACTTATATTGTTTGTTACATTTACGTTTCCAAATAGATTTAAAGTATTAGCTACACTTACATTGCCAATACTGTTAACTGATAAACTATTAGGATATCCAGTTGGGCTAATTGTAATACCAGCAAAAGTAGGTGTTGACGTTGTTGCAATATTTTGCCCAACATTAATATTACCATTTGCATCAAATGTAACACCAGTACCCGCATTTAATTGTTGTAGTGTTACTATGCTGTCAACACCGCCGATAGTTTTTTTAAAAAATAACTTACCATCAGTGATGTTAAGTGCTACTTCACCATAAGACAAATTACCAGTGATAGGAACATTGCCAGGTGTTGCAGTTCGTTTTAATTGGATAAGACTAGACATTATGATATTTATTAATTAAAATGTACCACCATCCAAACTAGCATATACCAAAGCAGTACCTGATGAATTTACTTGCAAAAATTGGCCTGCTGTGCCTAAACCTAAAGTATGTAGTGTAGTATCTACATTACCAATTAATAAATCATATGGACTGTATGAAGTGATTCCAGTACCACCAAAATGTGAATTTATTGTATTTGCTTGCCAAGTACCTGTAGGAATAATACCGCCAACATATAAATTTCCGCCAACATTAGCATTATTAGTAATATTTAATCCATCACCTATACCAACGCCGCCTGCAACAACTAATGCACCAGAGTTCGTATTTGTACTGATTACTGTAGATTTGATATTAACTACATTGGCTCCAGTAATACGCATGACTTCATTTGCAGGAGCAGATCCATTGGTGGCAAAGATAATATCATTCTTTAATCCAGTATTAACAATTAAATTTCCGCCATTGGTTACAGTATTGCCGTAAGCAATAATATAAGCATCGTTCGGTTTAATTATACTGTAGCCAGGATAGCTGTAGTTACTGCTTGCTATGCCGATGTCTAAAAATGTATCAGCTGCCGATCCGTTATCAGGAGTCCAAAATGTATCAGTTGATGCAAGTGGGCCGCCATTAATATTCTGCATATTAACACCAGCATAACCATTAAAGTTAGTGCTGATCTGCATTGCCATTTGTGGTTCAATGAAGTACCCTGTTCCAATACCTGCATATAGTGCATTGAAACCTGATATATCACCAAAAAATTGACCACTGTTGCCTGTAATGGTAACATTATAAACATTACCAGTTGTAGTAATATTACCAGTTACATTTAAATTACCTACAATATTTAAGTTGCCTTGTGCTGTAGTAGTAACTCCTAATGTACCAAAACTGGTTAATCCAGACATAACATCAATATTATTCTGAGTAGAATGAGTCAGTGTACCAGTTAAAATAGTGCCAACATTACCAATTTGTGCTGCATAAACATTTGTGCCGGTAAAATTATTAGCTACTATAGTATCAACTTGTAGAGAATTAATTCCACTAAAAGAACTAATACTACTGCCAAGATTTACAGTTGTAGACCCTATAGTAATACTAGAGTTAGCTAAATCACTATTACTAATTCCACTTGGGTTAGTGCTTACAAATCCATTGTTTACTGTAAATTTAACTGGATCAAATGATGCAACGCCGACAGAATTTGTAGTTGCATTTGCAACAGATGTTTGCACGAATACATTATTGCCAACTTGTGTTATGCTAGTACTAATAGGGCTAGTACCAATAAAATTTATAATGTCATGCAAGAGACTTACATTTGCCAATCCAGAATTACTATTGGCATTAAGATATGCAGCAGTTGGCGGGATGTTTATTAAATCGTTATAACTACCGGAAACAGCAACATTCGATAAGTTAGATGATAAAGCATATACACTTAAATTTGGCTTATTGCTTAGATCGTTATAACTACCGGACGTAGCAACATTAGCAAGATTTGGCTTGTCAGTTAGATCATTATAGCTACCAGAGAATAGTGTTGGCTTATTACTTAAATCGTTGTAGTTACCTGAGAATAGTGTTGGTTTATTGCTTAAATCGTTATAGCTACCACTTATAGCCACATTAGATAAGCTACTTGTTAAGGCATATGTGCTTAGATTTGCATCTATCTTTAATGATTTTGATCCTGGTGTATTATTAGAAGTTAATACAATGTTGTTACCGGCAATGATGCTTAAGCTATCATCACCTGATGCAGCTAGTGTCGGCTGCCCAGAAACATACCATGTAGCAAAAGAACTGCCCAAAGAAACTTTAACATTACCGCCACTCTGATTGGTTACATGAAAACCTGTGCTCTCATCAAAGTTTATAGTAGTAACTAAACCAACGTGAACATTAGCTTGACCATTTGCATATATGCTATTGACCGTAACTGATCCAGCACCACTTCCTCCACCGGAAATACTAGCAAAAGAAAAATTGCCTGCTCCATCTGTTACTAGAGACTGCCCATATGATCCGTCCAATATACCCAGATCAGTTAGCTTATTAGGTATGAATGGTTTGTTTATTAGATCATTATAACTACCAGAAGTAGCAATTGTAGATAAGGTAGCTGACTGAGCATATATGCTTAGATTAGGCTTACCTGATAGATCTGCATATGCTCCTGAGAATAGATATGGCTTATTAGTTAAGTCAGTATAGTTGCCGGAGAATAAAGTCGGCTTATTACTTAGATCATTGTAATTGCCGGTAGTAGCAACAACTGATAAATTTGCTGACCGAGCATATATGCTTAAATCTGGTTTATTGCTTAGATCATTATAGCTACCACTTGTAGCAACGGTTGATAAATTTGCTGATCGAGCATATATGCTTAAATCTGGTTTATTGCTTAGATCATTATAGCTACCTGAGAATAGTGCTGGTAAATTTAAAAGATCGTTATAGCTACCACTTGTGGCAACGGTTGATAAGTTAGCCTTAACAGCATATATGCTTAAATTTGGTTTATTTTTAATATAGTCAGGAGCGCCAGTCGCAGTCTGTGTCCAATTTGCTTGAACTCCACCACCGCCACCGCCACCGCCACCTGATATAACAACATCAACTATCTGTTGTGTAGCAGGATCATAATATCTTAAATTACCTGTATTAGTATCATAATATAAACCACTAGCAACAATCTGACCGCCAGGGGTAACACCATCACTTATTCTAATAGAATTTGTTACTGGCTCGTACCATAGACGATCAGCTTGGCCTACAAATGTATCACCATTCTCATAATTTTTTCTACTGGTGAAAAGTTCTTGAAAGAACGATGACATTTATTACCTCCCAGGCATTACGGGATTCGTTGAAATAACCTCATCATTTGGTTGATCTTGTGTTGCTACACTGGTCTTAACTGTGTCTAAATGTTGTTGTAATGGCGGAGTCCATTTAGTCTTACCATCTGAACCTTTTCTGTCAGCTGGGTCAACTACAGGTTCGCCACTTGTCTTAATTGCATTATCATTTACCGAAGCAGTGCCTCCATTAATGTTAATAACAATCTGTTGTGGAGGAGCAGGCTGTGGAGCAACAGATTGTTTTTCCATTGCATCAACCATTTTAACAAGTTTTTGAATAAACTCCGCAGCCCTCATAATCTCACCTTATTACAATATTTATAACAATTATTGTTCCGGCGGGCGAGATATTCCTGCTGCTCTCTTAATCAATTCTAATTCATCTGGGGCATCAGGTGTACTGGATCCACTGCAACCGCAATCAGCTTCTGGTTCTTCTGATTTAGCATGTTCTGGTGCTGGAAACATTCCTTTAACAGCGGTCCCGTCTGTAGATGATTTATTATCAACTTTAACTGGAACTAATACAGCATTAGTTGGAACTTCAACGGTTCCAATTCCGCCGTCATGTTGTGGCTCAGCTTCTGGTTCTCCCATTGCTGGCTTCTCATCAGAACCAATATTGTCCAATGCTGTCATTATGCTTCTGATGAGATCTTGTGGATTCATTTTAATTCCTATTATTCTATTAACTCATTGCTTCCTGGCAAATTAGATTACATCCTACAATAGGATTAGTTCCTGAAGGAACACTAACGGCCACTGTTAGAATATCTATACCATTACCACGAATGTTATTGTACAATGGAAAGAAATATCCAAAATCAATATCTTGAACACCTGATCCTGATGATAGAACAAATGCAAATACAACTTCACCGCCTGTCATTGCAGTAGCAGTTGTATCACGTTCAGCAAAGCTATTTTGAGATCCTAAATACTGCAATGCATTGAAGTTTGCACCTGTTAATATGATAGGATTAGTTGGGGTGCTTGCAATAACTTCAACTAGTACCTGTGTATTAGCACTTTGTGAAATCATTAATCGTTTAGGTAATAGTTGCCCACGATTGGAAAGACCAATTACATATCCTGTATTAAATGTTAATGTTCCAGAAACTTGTCCTACTGTCGGCAATGTCATTGTAATTGTATTACTGCTGATAGAAGATACTTGAGTACCGGGTGCAATGTTTGTTCCTGTAATGCTTTGTCCAACAGCTACGCTGCCAATTGAACCAACTACAACAGTATAAGAACCACTTGCGCCGCCACTAGCATAAGTTGCTGATAAAGCAGTAGTTAGTGTACTAATTCCAGATGGGGTAGATTGTGTTACCGGATCACAGAAGTAAATTGCTGTAGTTGTATTATAAACAACACGCCCCATTCCACCCGAACCAAATGTAGTTGTATAAGTTAAATTAGAACTTGCAATCGTACTAGTCAATGGATTACTAATAGTAACAGTACCAGCAACAGTATTAATAGCAGTGACATATGTTGTTATATTATTTCCATTTATTCCAGTGCCGGTTACAACTGCTCCTGGAAAAATGTTAGAAGTGTTAACAGTTATAGTAGTAGAACCAGCAGCACCACTTGAGCTTGTAGTTTGAGTAATTATATTTCCGTTGTTAGGGAAATAAATTTGACGACCTTGGAAAGCATTTATACTAGGAAACTGAGCACTGCCATATGTAAAATATTGGCCGCCGCCTGTAAATGTTGTACCTGCAGGAATAGTTTGACTTGGACTTACTGTCCAAGTACTACCCGAACCAGCTGTAATAACAGTAAATGGTGCAACACCTAATCCTGTTAATGTAGTACCAATTGCAATAGTTCCTGAAGTTGTAGACGAAACTGTTAATGTTGTGCCACTGATACTTCCAACAAATGCACTGGCAAATGTTCCGCCGCCATTTGGAGCAATACTAACATCATAACGACCATAAATGTTACCAAATTCCTGTGTACCCATTTGACGACCACGTACACTTAATACAGGAGCACGAGTTTTAGGTGCTGTTAATGTTACTGTAGGAGCAGTATTTGGCAGTCCGTAAGAATAAGTGAAACCACGCTGTTCATCACGTTGACCTTCAACAATAACTGACACCCCATAATGATACATGTCATTGGTAGCTGTAGTGCCTGTTAAATTACGCTGCTCATAACGAACCGGTAAGTTACCTGTACGTGCCCATGGGGTAGTCTGCCCCGCATTAGTTGAGCTTGAATAGTTACCCCAACCGATTTGATGTGCAATTACAGGCTCGCCATCAATCCAAAAACCAAAACGAGTTGCGCCTGCACCATACCATGCATATTCAATCCAAAACATTTGAATACGGGAAAAATTTAATGTGGAAATAATTGCTTGATCACCATTCCAACTATCTAATCCTGTACGAGTTTCGCTTACAACTCCACCAACATCAGTACGTACAACTACATACATGCCATATGGATTAGTAGTAGTTGCAACACCTTGCTCAAAGAAAACACCATTTGAATCATCAAAAAATCCAACACGCTGTACGTTTCCTGCTAATGCTGTACCAAAGTTTAAACCAGTAGCCATGAACATTGTCTTGCCTGGCTGATATCTGTGATAAGGACGACTTTGACGAATTGTTATATCGCCTGCTGCTGTGCCAACACGCATACGTACTCCACCCGAACTTGGTATTTGCTGAATACCACTAACTCCATCAGCGGTTTGAATTAACTGTTCCCAACGCAATGGTTGCGGGCCGTATTCAAAGTCAGCTTCATACACGTTTTGATGTACGCTTACTTTTAGTCTGCCAAGTACATCGCGTACTCTCTGTGGCATTGGTGAACTTCCGCGATATCCAGTGGTTAAATTTGTTGTCATAGCTCTATTTATCCCCTATCAAAGTATCAATAGTCTTTAATATATTTACCGTTAGAATAGTTATATTCCGTATCTACTTCTTGTCGCTGTGAAATTTTGCAAAACTGAAGTTGCAGATAATGGAGTATTATACCACCGAACTATTCCAATACTTCCATTATGCATATAAGTGGTGCTTTCGCCTTTTCCAATGCCAAAAGTTGAAGTTCCAACATTTAAGTTAGTTGCATTAGAATTATTACCAGTTAAACTTCCATCAATGTATATGCTTGTGCCAGTCGTGCTAGAATAAGTTAACACAGCTTGATGCCATGATGTATTTTGTGGAATTGATCCTACATAAAGGTCAATAACATTATATTTGGTAACTTTCCAGTTTGTATAATTTCCCACGGATGCGAAATATCCGAATACAAATCCATTGCTGCCACTATTGTTTGCTAATATTTCCGGACGATAATAAGGATTGCCGAAATTACTTTGATACCAAGCTTCAACAGTGAAGTTGTTGGTCAAACTAGCTAAACCACTTGCTACCATTGTAACAAACGCGGTTGTTGCACCACTAAATGTCATTACGCCGCCGTAGCTTGAACTATAAGTAACACCGGTGCCCATAGAACCTGTGTATCCACTACCTGATATATCTGTCCAAGTTGTGCCAGTTCCTGGATAACTTGAGGCATTTCCAGCATCTAAATTTAGTATTAATCCAGATGTTACAATAGCACCAATGGAAGCAGAGGCAACATCCAAACTGATTCCATTACCAATAGTTATTCCGCTGCCAATCGATATTGTCATACTAATATTTACCCTAAAATAACCGCTTGACAATATCTTACATTCTGCTATTATACAAACATAGCAAAGGAGCCGACTATGTCCAAATTGCCCACTACTGCACCAAAAAAGTTCAAAAATAAAAGCTATATTACTAAAGATTTTGATCCAATTTTGGACGCCAAAGCTCGAGAAGCTATTTTGGGCGCTCGTGTAGCACTTGTGCTTAGACACGGATTTTTTGGCAATCTTGCTATGCGTTTGAAACTTATTGCTGCTGACAGTTGGCTTGAAACTGCTGCAACTGATGGACGTCATTTTTATTACAATAGCAAGTTCGTCACTTCACTTAGCACTCGTCAGATGATGTTTCTATTCTGTCACGAATTGCTACATGCAGCTTATGATCATATTGGTCGCACAGGTTCACGCAATCGTAAAATCTGTAATATCGCAATGGATTATGTTGTTAATGCCGACTGCATCAATAATGCATTGGGCGAACGTATTACGCAGGTTCCTCTGCTTTATGATCGCAAGTATGAAGGCTGGACATGGGAAGCTGTTTATGACGATCTTATGAAGAATGTCAAAGAAGTTACCCTCGACGAACTTGCTGAAATGGTACTCGACGACCATCTCGATGCAGATGATAGCGAAGGTGAGGGCAAGGATGGAGACAAAAATGGCAACGGTCGTCCTAAGCTAAGCGATGCTGAACGTCAACAGATCAAAGATGAATTCAAAGAAGCAATGCTCAGTGCCGCACAAGCAGCTGGTGCCGGTAATGTTCCCAGCGGGCTCAAACGTCTACTTAAGGATCTCACTGAACCTAAGATTGATTGGCGTGAATTTATTCAGCAGCAGATTCAAAGTACTGTTAAAAACGACTACACATGGACTGTTCCTAATAAGAAACAGTTTAGTCAGGGTTTTGTTCTTCCCAGTATGTTGAAGCAAGATTCAATCGATGTTTGTATTGCATTGGATACCAGTGGCTCTATCACTGATGATATGGCACGTGACTTCTTTAGTGAAGTTCAAGGCATTATGAATACGTTCAGTGATTACAAATTGAACATTTGGTGTTGGGATACTTCAGTGCATAATCCTCAGACTTTTACTCCACATGGTTCAGACGATCTAATGGAATATGAAATTGCAGGGTATGGAGGTACTGATCCTACTGTTAACTGGGAATTCATGAAGGACAATGACATTAGCCCTAAACTACTGATCGTCTTCACTGACGGTGAGATTTGGGGTGAATGGGGTGACGAGAACTATTGCGATACTGTTTGGATCATAAACAATAAAAGCAACAAAACTATCGAACCACCATTTGGTCGTCACGCTTATTACGAGAACGACTAATATAATAAGCCTCTGTGCTCGTGGAGAGCTAACAGACTCTAAAACTGTAAGTGGGGGTTCAATTCCCCCCAGAGGCGCCAATATTTAATTTTTTTAATCTCCTAATTGCAGTATACAACGGTAAATTAGGAAATATTTCTTTTGCAGCATCTTTCATTCTTCTATAAATTTTTCCATTAAATGAAATAGTTATAGCTCTACCTGAATTATCTGACAATTTTTTTAATGTCTCATTTGAGTGTTTTTTACCAGTATGAGATAATGATTTTTTAAGTTTTGTTTCTGTAGTTTCTATTTTATTTTTATGGTATGATCCTATTAATTTTCGAGTTTCCATCGACATTGGTTTGCTTCTTTTAAAGCCACTTCCACCGTCGCCACCATCTGTTCTATTACGAAGAATACCTGTTCCTAAATCTTTTCTACCATACCAAAGTATCATACGTCTTTCTAAAGCCAATGCGCCTATATCACTTAGATTAGTTTCTAAGAAGACAATTAACGAAGTATCTTTAGGAGTAGATATACCTTTTCCATTTTTATGATGTTGAACAAAGGCTCGTCGACCACTACCTTTGCCAATATAATATGGAGTAAGATCTTTCTTACGCAGATATGCGTAGACATAGTAAATATACATGCTGTTGCTCCTTCAAGCGATAGAGTAGTTGGGAATCTCACCTCCGCGAACTACATTTTATTTATTGATTATCTAATAATTAAATATTATAATAAAGAAAACTGTAAGGAGAAAATTATGTCATAGATTATTGAACTTGCTTGTAAAGATGTGGTGTTCCATTTTAATAAACACCATTTAATAGACTCCACTGTTCCCATGTGGATCATAATGGCCAAGGGCAAGACGTATTACGTCGATCACGTTGAAGCTAACATTCCTTGGACAACTAAAGAAACTCCACTTAATGTCCGCACAAAAGGTGCATTAAAGTTTAAGAACGCATTACTGCGACTTGAAGACGGCAGTGCCTCGATTGATATTTTAACTGCTGAAGATGAGGAACGCTTAAAAGCAGCCTTACCAATTAGAATTCATTTCCGTTATAAGAACGAGTTCCTTTGGTTACTACAGCACAATGATATCAAGCATGGCCCATGTATGATGTACTCAGGTGGGTGTGGCCGTAATAGCTATGTCATTGAGATTGCTAAAGATGATCTCACTATGCTTGCACTGGTTTATTCTAATCAATTTGAGATATTATCCGAGGATAATCCATATTATATATGGTATGGCGACGGCAGAAATGGTAAAGAAGTCTTTCTCAATCCAGAGTTTGAAGGTCAAATTGCAGACTCCAAAACAATGGAAACATTCAATGAGGATGATTTATATGAAGAATAATATCATTTATACATAGTTAGATAATTTGACGAATAAGAAACTGGGATAGCAGGCATTGGCTTGTTATCCCACAAATTGTTATTTTCTTTTTCTGCTCTATCTAAATGCATGAACATTTGTGCTTGATTTATTCCATTAAATGGTTCACGCCAGTGTTGAATTTCGCAGCCTTTATAAACTAGCATGTCCCCAGGTTCTAAAACAACAGGCCCTGTATAACTGTTAGTTTCCACGTGAATAGGCCAATTCTCACCTTCATACCCAATACACATAGTAACAGAGATTTCACATCCTGGTCTATCTGCATGTTTCTTTAAGACATCACCCTTTTGATAAAAACGCCAGTAACTGAATCCAGGAACAAGTGACATGCCAGTACAGTGTTCTAATGGAGCAACGCTGGTTATTAATAAGCTTTCCCATAATGGATCTGCGTATCTACTAAAAGTATTCGCAACCATTTTATCTCCAAAACGACCATCCCAATCTGGATCGTATGATCTAGAATTTGCTTTTTTAAAACCAGTACGTTGTACTTGTAATGAACAATACTGATAAAATAAATTCATAATAGCCGGGTCAAAGTACCCTTTTATAACAGTAAACCCGGTCTTTTGAAAACTCATTTGAACATCCTCTCAATATTTACATACATTTATTATTGACTATATAATTTCAATATGCAAATATAGTTTATGAACAAACTTATCACAGCAGAAGTAGCAACAAATATTGCTGGTCATTGCAAAAAGTCATGGACATATAGTCTGCCCAATAGCGATACTGGTGAGAATATTATCATGCACGGTCTTAATCCATTTTACATTAAGACAGAAAAAAGAGGCGGATCAACTACTATTGTTGATTTGAAAATTGATAATATTGCATATGATATTAAATGCAGACAAGTCTTAAAGATTACCAATAAATCCCCAAAAAAATCTAAGAATAAAAAATATTATAAGTTTGATGATATGACAGTTATTATCCCAAACTCTGTAGAAACACCAGTTAGACGACCTAACGTAAATTCTCAAGAGTTCACAGGCAACTGTCAAACTATTATCAATGAGCAGATACAAGAGTATAAAGATTACGCTGATCGCACAATGAAAGCAGCTAACTGTACTGATCTGCATAGTGTACTTCTTCTATATGGAGAAGGCAATGGATATAAAGCTATCTACATTGACGAACAATCATTTGATACACCCGCTGCTACAAAGTTTGAAACTTATCTTAATAAGAAAAAAGTACCATCAGCATATCTAGCATATGATAACATTGGGCTTCTTTATAAGCTTATGGACTATAGTAAAGGTAGCACTAATTTTGTTAAAAGATTTGATTGTTCAAATGGCTTTCTATTCATGTGGAAGGATATTCCAGTAGATCCAGTGGTTACAACAATTGAACAATGGAAAAGCGAAGGCAATCATATTGTAGAAGTTAATTGATATCAAGAACTAATTGTGCTAATATAATTCTAAGTAAATATTTTACGAAAAGGAAATAATATGACTGAAAATGCAGAATCAACAAATACAGGTTTTGGTATTCAAGATTTAGTTTTTACGCTTCAGGTATACGAAGCTTGCACTCAGCGTGGTGCTTTTAGGGCCGATGAGCTTAGTAACATTGGTTCCGTATACGACAGACTTCGTGCGTTCTTGATCAGTAATGGAGCAATTCCAAATCCTGCAACAGGAATGGCAGAACCAACCACCCCACAGACCGGAGAATAACAATGACATTTTTTAAACACGTTGGCATGGCCAATAACAAGAAGGTAATCATCATCCAACGCCAGCTATCAGGCGATGATGAACATATGTCTGCTGTACTTTATAGTGATATCCTCCCAAGTCGTTATCACGATGACGTTATGGCTGTACTAGAATCAGCAGAAGGTCAGAACGCTTTTGAATTTAGAGATGTTCTTCAGCGTCGTATGATGGCTGATGGTAGTAATATGCTACAGGCTCTAAGTTCTGAAAATTATATCAAGCGTGTTGCCCAGAGTGCTGTTATTGTTAAGCCCAACAGCAAGAGTTCAATTCGTCTCGACGAGCTTAATAAGTTGCTTAACGAAGCTGGACGCGGCGAGCAGGCTGTTAAGAAGTTGGAAAAGATGGATTCAGAACTTGGCATGAACAAAGATCCAATCAAGACCAACAAGGCACGAAATCAAGCTAAGAATTCAGAAGCAGTTGATATTCAGTATGGCGATGATGATTTTGGTAATGATCCAGGATATGCTATGGCTCCAGCAGCGCCTGCTGCACCAGATCAAACTGCATTGATGATGCAGATGATGGAAACTATGCAGGCAATGCAGCGTGAACTTCTTGACATGAAGAAGGCAGTTAAGAAGAATTCTGTTATTAAGAATACCAAAACAACTGCATAATGAATCGTGAGCAAAAATTCCGAATCGAAAGACGAAAGGTTAGCTCGCCTAGAAAGTATCTTAGTTGATGCTGACATAAGTGAAATTCCAATGGACTTTTTAAGTGAAATCTCAATCATAATGGTTGACGAAACAGTTAAAGAGTTTAATATAGTAGAGTTGTTAAATTTTGGTTTAACAATAAAAGAAATTGAAATCAAAGTTCAAGAATTTATGGACGACTTTGATGACGACATTGACACTATAGATTTTCACATTAATATCGAAGCATTAGCAACTGCTGTAGATAATAAGACACGAGGACTTTTAGGTTGATTAAAGCAATTTTTGCAACAGATCTCCAGGGCGGCATGGGTTATCAAAACTCACTGCCCTGGCCACATGATAAAGAAGATTTGAAGCATTTTAAAGTTACTACCTCAGGTGATATTGTTGTCATGGGATCTAATACTTGGCTAGATCCTATGATGCCTAAACCTTTGCCAAATAGAACTTGTGTTGTTGTTACTAATCAAGATATAAAACTTTTTAATCAAGCACATGAAGTTATTGCAGGCACGTGGCTTAAAGAAAGTCTCGAGCTGTTGGAACAACATAATCCAGATAAGACAATTTGGATTATCGGCGGGGCCAAACTGCTACTAAGTTGTTTGCCATTTATTAAAGAAATCAATCTCACAACTTTTATGTCTGAATACAATTGCGACGTTAAGTTAGATATGGCAGAATATCTAAAGCCGTTTAACAAAACAACAGAAGAATTTGGACGTAATAAAATATACTCTAATTGGGCAAGAAAATGCAAGAATCAAACTATCTAGAACTATGTAAAAAGATCCTGGCAACAGGCATTGATACAACTGATCGCACAGGGGTAGGAACGCTAAGTCTCTTTGCGGAGCAATTGCGTTTCGATTTGGCAGCAGGTTTTCCTGCCATTACAACAAAGAAGCTGGCGTGGCGATCAGTTGTATCAGAACTAATTTGGTTTATCGAAGGATCAGGTGATGAAAGAAGACTTGCTGAAATTCAGTTTGGAACCAGGGACCAGTCTAAAAAGACTATTTGGTCTGCCAATGCAACAGCAGATTACTGGCTTCCCCACGCACGATTTGAAGGAGATCTCGGTAGAGTCTACGGCGTACAATGGCGTAACTGGCGTAGTCCCATCTTCAAAGGCAACTACAGTTTCACAGAGACTGATCAGCTCAAGAACCTCATCGAAGGATTAATTAAAGATCCCAATAGCCGTCGTCATATTATTTCAGCTTGGAACCCAGGCGAACTTGATCGTATGGCGCTGCCGCCTTGTCATGCTTTTATGCAGTTCTATCTACGTAACAATAAACTAAGCTGTCAGATGTATCAACGTAGTGCTGATGTGTTTCTTGGAGTGCCTTTTAACATTGCTTCATACGCATTGTTTACACATCTCGTTGCAAAAGAGATTGGGGCTGACGTTGGAGAACTCATTTTAACTTTTGGTGATGTTCATATCTATAAGAATCACATTGATGCTGTAGAAGAACAGTTGACAAGGAACCCATATGACTTTCCAACTCTTGATATTAGCAATGTTAATAGCCTGTATTCTGTTACTGTAGATGATTGTAAGATGATCAACTATCAATCATATTCAACAATTAAAGCAGAGATGGCTGTATGAAAACTGTTGCTATTACTGGTGGCATGGGATTTATTGGCCACCATTTAGCTAAATTCTTTTTGGAGAAAAATTGGTCAGTTAAAATTATCGACGATCTTAGTTTACACAGAGATACTCATCTAACAAAATATAGACTTGAATCTATTCAGAGTAAAAAATGTGAATTTTTAAATTTTGATTGTCGTTACGAATATGACTTCAGAAACAAAATTAAAGATTCATATCCAAATGTTATTATACATCTTGCTGGTATTCCAAATCAAAGAACAGCAGAGGAATCTCCTCAATCCGCAGTGTCTAGTATCTTAAATGGAACTTTAAGTTCAGCATCAGTTGCTAAAGCATTACGTTGTAAATTTGTTCATGTTAGTAGTAGCATGGCATATGGAAATTTTACATGCCAGCCACAAATTGAGGATACAAGTTTAGCTCCTGTAAACCTTTATGGATTATTGAAAGCTCAAAGCGAGTCTTTAGTTAAGCTTATGAATGATGATTATATGATTGTCAGACCCAGTGCTGTATATGGACCTGGCGATAGTTTTGATCGTGTAATAGCCAAATGGATATTATCAGCCATTGGAAATGAAAACATTATGATCAATGATCCTTCCGCCATCTTAGATTTTACCCATGTTAATGATCTAGTTAAAGGTATCTTTGCAGTTGCTACAACTACACACCAGCGTAATGAAACATATAACATTACACGAGGACAAGGTCGTAGCTTAGGCGAAGCTGCATTACTGATTAAAGATATAACAAAAAGTAAGAGTTTAATTCTATACGATGCTCCAGAATTAAATCAGCCTGTTAGAGGTGCTTTGGATATTACTAAAGCACGTCAAGAACTAAACTATCAACCACGAGTTGATTTTCAAGAGGGCGTTGAAAGTTATATTAACTGGATTAAGACCTATAAAAATGTCTATTAAATTCTATAATCTTAAAGAACAGTATGAAGATCAAGAATATGAAATTATGGATGCCATTGCACAAGTTGCAGAAGGCGGACAATATTTTTCTGATTCAAATGTTTTCAAGTTTGAAAGTCTTGTTAGTGCGTTGTATGATGGCGCATCTGTTGCAGGATGCAACTCAGGCACCAGTGCATTAACTGTTGCATTACTAGCAGCAGAACTACCACGAAATAGTATTGTTGCTGTTCCTGCAATGACATATGTCGCAACAGCCAATGCAGTATGTGCAGCAGGCATGTATCCTGTATGCGTTGACATCGACGAACATTGGCTTATGGATTATGATAAACTTGAGAAATATATAGATTTATATAACGATAAAATGTCTGCTGTCATTGTTGTTGATCTATATGGACAAGGTGTCAATCTAAAAAAATTCAAAACATTATGTGATGAACGTCATGTTAAACTAATCGTTGATGCTGCTCAAAGTTTTGAAATATTCTATGATAGATATCATCAAATTGATTACTGCGATAGTCTAGCATTAAGTTTCAATCCACTTAAAAATCTCGGCGCAATGGGAAATGCTGGGGCAGTAGTCAGTAAGAATTATAATGTTGAAGTGCTCAAAAAGTATACTCAACAAGGAAAGCTAGATGGAGACGTTATTCGTCCCGGTCTTAATTGCAGAATGGATGCTGTACAAGCAGCAGTTTTGAACATCAAATATCAACGCTTTGATGATGCAATGCGTCGTAAGAGTGAAATCAGTTGGTATTATCGACAGCAATTGGAATTGCTTGTGCCAATGCCAAAACGCAATTATGAATGTACTCATACTAATTATGTTTTTGAAATTGCTCCAATTGATGTTGATAGAACGAAACTTGCACTTACTGTCAATGACATTGAATTTGCAAGTCATTATGATAAACCACTTCATCATATGAAAGCATTTAAAGATTATTATGACTATTGTCCTAAGGCAACTGAACTAGCTGGTCGCTGTATCAGTTTACCTAATCATTGGCATCTAGACGACGATGAAGTAGATAAGATTGTAAAAATTGTTAAGTCTACACTGTAGGATATAATACGTTAAATCGACGACGAAGAAAATCCCATTCGTTCGTTAGCATTATCCAAGATAACTCACCGTCTACACTTTCAAAATAATTCTTTGCATCTTCAGCACCACGAGCATACCATAGATTGTCTTTGGTCCATACTACGTCGCCTTTAAGCCATGCATCAAGTCTATATTCAAGTTCGATGCTGTTGTCAGTCTTTGCATAATACATTAACTTAACCGTTTCTCTAAATGCAGTGCGCCAAGTATCCCATGGGTCATCAAGTCTTGTCTCACTGATAACAAGTGGCACAACAGCATGTTCCTGTGCAAGAGTCATATCTAATCCGCCAGTATTTTCCAGCATTAGTTTTTTATTGTAGGCAATTGGAGCCATATGACCATATGTCAATCCAAGATCAAAGTTATAGTTATGAAAAATATAATGCTTAGGCTGTTGCCAATAATCTGGACGCCATTTAAAATAATGGAAACCATCTAACATATAACATTTGGCAAATACTGCCAGAAACCAATCACTGGAACTTTGTTCAGCGGCTGCTTTATATGCTTTAAGTCTGCCGTTTACGTTTTCGCTTAGATGAACAGTTAAGTCAGGTGGCGCAATAAAGAAACAACGATTTCCATTTATTCTCGAATCTTTCTCGCCATTGGAAATAAAAACAACATCCAACTTGATAGATGTTGCAGCATTAATATCTCTGTCAAGGTAAGGATATTCGTATATTTCTTTTGTGACAATGCAATCACGTGGCACTAAGCTTGCACTATTGCAAGTGTTCATTCCTACTACAGGACGATTTTCCCACAAGCAAGGATTAGGCAGATATTTTATACTAATGTCTTTCTTTGTATACAGAGTATAAAGACTAGAATTTCTTTCATTGTTGTTTATTGCTTCTACTAGATTATCTTCAGTATACACAATTGTAGGCCACGGATATCTTGCAATCTCTTCGTGATCAAAATTCCATTTAAATTCATTTGTACGCAGAAATGTTGGTATATGAATTAAAAATGTTTCACCTTTAATTTCATTTGGTGCGGGCCAACAGTGTGTATAATCTAATGTGTCTAAATCTGGCAACCAATTGAATTTAAAGTTACTATAATCAGATGATGTGGAACAGATCCATGCCCATTCGCAAGCAGCTCTTTTTACAGAACTACGAACAACAGATTCCATGTTGCCAATAAATCTAATCTTCTTATCTGCTGCAAAGCCACTTGTATTACCAAACCCCATATCTAGAAATATAAGATCAGTGATTTTGTCATTGAATGATAAATTGCTTGTATGATATTTGAACTTCTTTTGCATCATGGTCTTTGTATTAACAAGCCATGTATAACTAAGTTTTTCCTTATCTTTCATTGCAAAGCAGTGGATAAATTGATTATCCCATGTATCAGGCAACCATGTGAAATCAAATTCAGCATAGTCTACCCTGCTGTCAACAATCCATACCCATTCATTTTCTAACTCTTGTGCAATTACCCAGTTAGCAAGACTATCTTGCCAATCAAATCCTGAGAGTACCTCCGTGACAAAGTTCGGCCAGTATACTTTATCTTGTATACTCTTTTCAAATCGTAATGAACTTTTAAGATATTTGAAATCTTTCTTATCTAATGTCTTGGTATTAACTAACCATGTGTAGCTAAGTTGCTTTTTGTTCTTCATTAACAAACAATGTATCTTATCCATATCCCAAGCATCTGGAAGCCACCGCTTGTTTAGATTATCATAATTAATTCTGTTGTCACATACCCATACCCATTCGTCTTCAATATATTGACTGCATAACCATTCGTACTGCTGTTCGTGTGTTATGTAATCAGGCCAAAATATTGTCTTTGGTTCTTCTGTAAAATTTAAAAAGCTCTCATGATATACATCATCAGTTGACTCAACTTTTGTATTACGTAGTCTGGTATAACTTAATTGCTTTTTATCTTCCATGCAGAAATAATGAGTCTTATTAATATCCCATTCATCTGGAAGCCATGTGAAATCAAAATTTGAATAATCTATTCTTGAATCAATATCCCATACCCACTCATCAAGAGCAGCATTTTCTAAGAATGTTAACCCGCTTGGGTGATATTTTCTTGTTCCTGTATTATAAGTCTTATTGTATAACTTTGTATAGTGTAGTTGCTTACAGCCTGCCATTGTAAAACAATGTTCTTTATCAGTATCCCACCCATCTGGAATCCAATCAAAATTAAAGTTTGAATAATCAATCCTGTCATCTGTAATCCATTCCCATCCTAAAAGTGAGATAGATTTTCCAGGCAAGATTTCATTGTGATAATTAATGTCTGCTGTTTTAACATGATTGATGGGCAACAACCATGTTGTATGTGCATTGACATTATTGTGACTGCCCCATACATGATATTGAGACTGTTCGTGTTTATTAGGAACATATCTCAGATTAAAGTTGCTATAATCAACAGCTTCGCATAATACCCATGCATATTCAGTTTTGCAATTTGCAATAGCCTGTTGCTTTACAAGTTCAAAATTATCAGTATACCAAAAGATATCATACATGGCTCATATAACCAGGCATTAGGAATTTGATCTGCTGTTGTTCATAATCATCATCATTCCAACTGTAATCATATACCGCACGATTACCCATACATTCGATACTGTAGATGTCCAGTCGCTTGCTCATCATTTCCCAGATCTTTTCTCTGTTGTCTGTGCCAAACGATTTGATTAGATTGATTTTGCCAATTTCTAGATAGCCCAAGCTGAGTGCGGGATCGTTGTGTTTATATCCGTTTATTTCTAACCACAGTCGGAAACTATCCATTTCCTTAGTATGCCAAGGATGAGCATTGCCATAAACAACATCCTGCCCCCACTCGATATCAAACTCACCACTATAGTATTCAAGATGCGTAACTGCATCGCATACAACATCCGTTACTGCTGCACCATGCTCGTCACGGAATACTTCATACAGTGTCTTACCAATCTGTGCCCAATGCATATAAACATAACCAAACTTACGATCATATCCATTAGTCAGAAACCCCTGACGATGAATATCATTGAGCTTGTATCTTTCTGCATTGAGAAATGTTGTGATCTGACTGGGACGTTGCCATTCTGGTGCAGTTGCTTTCTTACGCATACTGAGACACAGATTCTCAATCTCATGACAGAGATTATTAAGCTGACGTATGCTATACTTTAATTCAGGTACGGCTGATTTATAGTAAGAAGAAAGATTGCCAACTGTGCCCTGCAGATGTTCAAAATGATTATGTACTTTATTTAGAATGTCATGATTAATCTGAAGATTTTTAAATACCTCATCTTCATCTACATAATCAATACGCTCATACCCTTCAAGATTATCATTTAATCGTTTGATATGTTGATCTAATATCTCGCATAGATAAGGTAAATCTCGCTGTGTGTCAGCCCATCCATGCCAACAATAGTTCTTCTCTAGTGGACTGTTCTTTGCCAATTCTTTAGACAATGCCACTTGCCAATCTGTAGCAAGCTCAGTTGTATTTGGTTCAATGTAAATTGGCAACATATCTTGTTTGGTAACAGGATCTCTAACAGTCATCGTAATCATATGCTATTCCACCATGTCAATGCAGGTTCATAATTGGATAGAATATCCTGCATTGTTATTTTAGCATCTTTACGAATTGATTCCAACTTTAATAAATGTTGCTTGCCTCTAGCAATGGCAACAGGATCATTATATTGTTCTTCAAATGTCTGTCTGGTTTTAAGTTGTTCTAATAGATCCCACGCACTCTGTGTATTACGATTGATCATGGGTTTAATTTCTTCTTGTATAGATTCAATCCATGGCTCTAATATGTCTCTTGGCAATGCCAGTGGACTTAAAACAATATCACCGCTAAAAGAGAATACAAGCTTTGATAAAAGACCAACGCCAAGATCATTAGCGAGACGTACAATATTTGCCAGTTCACACATACCAGGTAAAGTAAGAGTAAAGTCAAGGCGCATCTGATTAGGTTGCTGCTGGCTCGCACAACCCAACTTAAAATTGTGCAACCAATTATCATAATCAAGCCCGGTACGAATATACTCACCAATGCTTCCGGTACCGTCAATACTGGCACATATCTCCCAATGTCTGAAATTACCCAAAATGTCATAAAGGTTTCTCTTCTTATAATTAATTTGGCTTAAGTTAGTATTATAACGCACTCTAACTTGATTAGCAATACCTAACTCAATTATTCTTTCCATGGCAGTCCAGTGCTGATCATACAGTAAAGGTTCTCCGCCTACCCAGTAAATCTCACGTATCGATTTGTTTTCAATTGAATCCATAAACTCTGGCACAACTGTATCGCTGACAAACTCTTTGATCAATTGTCTGTTGTCTTGACGTAACCAATTGTTTCGCGGATTGTCCAAATCTACCATATTGTTGTTTACAACTTCGCTTTCCCACGCACTACTCAACATGTCTCCGCACATACGACATTTGAAGTTGCAGATATTACTATATCGATAATCCCAACTGACAGGATCCATTGTGGTATATCCCATATCATCAGTTGAATCTATTGCCTGTTGTCTGAGATCCTTAAACAAATGCCCAAAGTAATCTTTGTAGACGTTTGTGTTTAGTAGTTTCTTATCACATACTTCACATGCATCTGGAATCTCGCCTTTCAGCCATTTACTGCGGATGCCGCGGATGTGTTCGCCATTCCACCATGACTTAAGACTAAGTGGCGTAAACTTACCTGTGCCTACATCTGTATCAATATATTGTTTAAAGTTCTGAGCAGGCTCTCTTGACGCACAACAGAGTCTTCGTTCTCCTTGAGGACTGATATATGTATGTGTCCATGGCGCAAGGCAGAAGTCATTCATACCCAATTGCCTCTGCCATCTCTGGGTGACTGTCCGAAAACTGTTGCTTACGTTGAAGATCGCTTTGTTTCAATACTTGAATTAGCTTTGTACAATCGCTGCCTTCACCTTGATTCATAAATTCAATAACTCGATTAATGTCGTATTGATAAGGCAATGTTAAATCTTTAAACTTCTCATTAACTAAATGCTTTGCATGAAGATTTAAATTACGTACATTAAAATACCAAACATCATGCAGCACATTAAAATGAACATGATCAAATGATTGTTCAGCAATCCATTCAACTAATTCATCAAGGTAATATATATTTTGAACATTGACTGTCAAACAACATTGAACAACAATATTAGAATTCTTTTCTCTAAGTTCAAAATAACGATTTAGATTCTTCTGTGCCTGAATCCAATTTGCACCATATCGTTGATATTCGAATCGTGCGCCAACATCATCAATACTTAATGCAATCTCAACTGTTTTAAAGTGTGGCCATAATTCTAATCCACGTGGGGGTACTTGTGTAGTATTGCTGTTGTAATGTATCTCAATGTTTTTAGCATATCCCATATCAACTGCACGTTGTAACAGATCAAAGTGTTCATCAATGAGAAAAGGTTCACCGCCGGTAAATTCCATATAACGAACACCTGCTAACACTGAATCTAAATCTTTCCAAAATTCCTTAGATTCACGTGGCCAGCGTCCACGTTTCAAATTTGATCTGGCTGTTTCGTTCTTAGCATATATGTTTAATTCTTCCTGTGCCCACTTGCTGCTGCTAAAGCTTCCACAAATACGACATTTCAAATTACAAATGTTGCCAAGTTTCAAATCTAAAAATATTAAATTTTCACTATTGAGATTAGTAAAGTCTATGTCTTTAACTAAACTACCTAATCTCTTTTTACTGTTCATACGCTTACTAGTACGCCCTGCTGCTTCTTCATCCCAACAACGATTACATGTTTCTGGCTTTTCACCTTTAAGAAACTTCCAACGAAGATTACGCATATAATCACTATTGTATGCTTCGGTTAATGTTGTTGATTCAAGATGTAGTACTGTTCCATCACTGTCAGTGATAGCATCCATCGCAAGACAACAGGGACGTATCTCACCTAAAGGACTAGTTTCAACGCTGATCCATGGTAATATACAAAGGTTCTCAGATTTCATTTAAGATTCTCGATAGGTTGGGTATAATGTCTGCTACACTTTCATTTCTGACTGTGTCTAATATAGCAATCTTCTTTTTTGTTGTTGGCAGCAGATCTGTTCTGTCATTTGCCATCATAAGATTAATAGAACTTTCAAAACCTATAGTTGCTCGTGTTAATGGATCTTGAGGCTTTAACCATTGAATATGCTCAAGATAAAGTTCTTGAATTTCTTTCTTGGCTGTTACAGGTAATACATCAATTCTATAATGAGGAGGATCTTGTAATATGTTTACGTTAAGATCCTGAGGTTTAATAAATCCTTTGTTGACCCAATTGCGATGAAATTCTGGCAGATGCCATGCGTTCATTACACTAAGCGTAGGACTGATATAGAAATCAACAGCGGGACATTTTTTCAACATCATTTCTCTATTGCGTTCTACTTGTGCCCAGTCAGTGCCTTTACGCATATATTCACCAAGTGATCCCATTGCATCTAAACTAGCTCCAACATTAACACTTTCAAATTGCGGCCACAGATCCAAAACATTTAGTTTCTTGTATTGCATTTGTGTGAAGTTGGTATTATAAACAAGTTTAACATGAGTCATTTTCTTTTCTACTAGAGTCTTAAGTAGACGATAATGCTCTTCCATAATTAATGGTTCGCCGCCTGCAAAATAAACTTGTTCTAGTTCATCAATGTGACTTTCTAATTGTTCATAAACATCGTTTGTTTGACGACCCGCAAAGTATATTCGCGGATTGTTCTTCTTCCATTCAGCAGCACGTTCCTTGCCACCTTCAAGTTCATATATCTTAGCGTGATCATCATACCAGTTACTGGAAAATATATGACCACAACTACGACAACTTAGGTTGCAGAGATTACTGAATCTAATATCCCAATAAGTTAATCTAACAGGAGCGGAACCACTCGAATCAGTAGCATCAACAAAAGTGATGTTATGACCAAAGTGTTTATTGCTGCTGAGACGCATACTAAAAAAGCCCGAATCTTCTTGTTCATAGCAACGCTTACATCCTTCTACTTGTTCATTTTGTAGCATCTTAGTTCTGATATCTCGCATAGGAGCATCATTCCAAATTTCTGCAATGCTGTTGATTTTTGTTGTGCCAATTGTATCTTTCATTTCAGTCATACAACAGGGATATGCTTCTCCTCCTGGAAAAGCATGAATATGCATCCACGGTAACATACAGAAACTTTTATTATTAAAAAGTAAATCTTTATGTTTATCAGTTAGTTCAGTTTGTTGTACTAATTGTTTCTTACCGTATTCATAAGCCATTTATATTTCCTTATACCATTTTTCAAGTTCGGGAAATGTTTTCACAAAATCTTTATTTCGTCTTTGATCATACTGTGTATAGAAATTCTTAAAGTCTCTTTCAAGTTCTGCAATGGGACTTGCACCTGCATGTGGCGATTCAACTGAACTCAAATAAGTTATTAGACGAAGTACATGTTCACGTTCCATGTCATGTAATAAACTACTTTCGCCATTCTTCAGATACCATTGTTTGAGTTTTGATATAATAGTTTTTCTATATTCCAATGGCAATACCAGTGGACTTTGAAATGATGGAAATCTCAAAATGTTTAATGTGAAGGTTAAAATATTTCTGCCATATCCTTCTTTAATCAACATTAGATAATCTAGAAATTCTACAATGCTAGTTAAACATAGAGCATTAACAGTTGCCATAACATGTAGTTGTTTGAAGTTGCCTTCTTCGATGAGTCTGGTAAAGTTATCGCACCAATCACGCCAAACTAATCCATCACGAATATATTCAGCTGCTGTGCCTGTTGCTTCACCACTTGTATAAAGTTCAACATGAGGAATGTCATGACTATTTGCAATAAGATCATTGATTAGATCTTGCTTTGCTCCAAGATTGCTGTTGATAGCAAGCTTAACATTACTTTTATTATCTTTAAACCAATTTAGCAGACGCCAAAAGTCTGCTGACATTAATGGTTCGCCGCCAGTTACCCGTAGCTCCTGGAGGGTATTTTTGAGGTCTGACTCCCACCATGCAAAGAACGCCTCTCCATATGGATTAGTTTCGCCCACCTTAAAAAGTTGGCTATTGCCATGATCATGAATAAAATGACCACGACCATCGCTAGTAAGATCTGTGTAAGGTCCATTCTGTTTTATATCCTTTGCCCAAGTTGTTGAGAAAGCAGGGTTACAATAGCTACATGCAAAATTGCAAGTACGATCAAATGCAATTTCTAAAGTTCTTAAATTGACATCTGTAGTACTGGGCAATGCGTATGCAAAGTTAAGTTCCTCTTCAGTATATATCATACTTTTATAAGGTCTGTCACTGATAGCTGTTGAACTACTATCTTCAATCTTCCAACAGTATTCACAGCCAGATGGTCGTTGACCTTTTTGCATCATAAGACGTTCCATTTTCTTTTGTGACGTATTATGTAATGCCATTGGATTAGCAACAACTTCTTCTACAGAAACTTGGTGCGGAAGAGGATGATGACAGCTGGTAGTCATGCCGCTACCTAGCCAAATAGTTGCATTATACCATTTGGCGCCGCAGAATGATTCTGACTTTGTGTCTAATACACGCTGTTTATATTCTAGAAATGATTCAGATGGTAGTTTACTTTTCATGATATTACAGTATAGCAAATTCCAAAGTACTAAGTCAAATACTTATAAGTACCCTATGCAACAGATACGCTCAGTTGATCCAGCTCCTGCAAGTTATACCAAACCTACTTTTTTAGTTGATTGGATGACTACCAAATACTGTAATTTGAACTGTGCTTACTGCGATGCTTATAGTCATGACAATCACAGTGCTCACCCAACATTAGAAGATAGTGTTAAAACAATCAAATTCATTTATGAATATGTTGATCTTTATATGCAATATAAGCGTAAATGGCAAAAAGGATTAGTACTCAATGTGTATGGCGGGGAAAGTATGATACACCCCAACATTGTTGAAATTCTTAAAGAAGTTAGAATTAAACATGATGAATATAAAGATAAATGGCCCTTGACTGTGCAAGTAACTACCAATGCTGTAGTTGGTATTAACACACTAAGTCGTGTATTGGATTATGTTGATGATTGGACTGTGAGTTTTCATAGTGTTAGCTTACCCAAACAGCGTGATCTTGCACTTAAAAATCTAAAATTCTTACATGATTCGGGTAAGCCAGTCAGATGTGTTATTATGATGAATCCACATCAATGGGATATATCAATGAGTGCAGTGGATTTTTGTAAGCAGCATGATATCAGATACACTGCTAAAGCATTAGACAATAAAGATTCGTCTTGGAGTTATACTGACCAGCAGATGCAGTTTATTAAAACATATTGGATTGATAACAGTGTTAATGAAGGAAAAACTTTGTTGGAGAATTCAGTAACTATTGGTGATAGCAATCAAGCACATACACAAGGTCGTGCTTGCTGCGGCGGTCGTAGTTTATGTATTAATCAAGACTTTAAAAATCGTGTGAGTGTTATTCCACGTGATAATTTTACTGATTGGTACTGTAGTGTCAATTGGTATTTTCTACATATCAATCAGCACACAGGTGAAATCTATAATAACAAAGACTGTCGTATCAGTTTGAATAATATAGTTGAACCAGTTGGTTACCTAAATAATACACAACAGATAATTGATAATCACAGACATATGTTAGAAACAAAAACAATGCCTGTAATCAAATGCATTAACACCAAATGTGATTGCGGTACCTGTGCACCTAAAGCAGTGGATATGGAAACATTTAAGAACGTGATGAAGAGCCATTGGACTGAGGATCGTTGTCAGCCCAATACTTACATTCATCATACCATTCCCCCATCTCAGGAAAAGTTAAAAGAAAATTAGTGCCTCGACGAAGATCATGTTCCTTAAAGAACTTATAGAAGTCTGCTTTCGTTGAATTATCAAACTTGGTTGTTTTAGGATTCATCTGATCAACTATACGTTGTAGTCGCTGTACTTCATAATCCTTAAAACCGTTGAACCTTGTGTCATTTGTTTCCGGTACTGTCTTCATCCATTCAACAGTGTTCTTCAATCTATGTTGATAAGCAGCAGGCATACCAATTGGAGTTTGCCATATTGGTTCACGTAGTACAGGTGTATCAAACCACACACGTTGATATGTTGTGCTATGCCGCTTACGTAGGTCTAAGATCCATTGCAATAACCTATGCACATTAGGAATAGCCAGATTACTCATTGTAACAATGAATGTCAAACTATTGCGATAAGGAATTTCAGTTAGAAATCTCTCAACATTTTCCTGTACTAGATCAAAGTCCATGCCATCACGAATATACTCTGCTTGACTGCCCCATGTATCTAAACTGACGAACTGCATAAAGTGTTCGATGTTTTCACCTTGGCATAGTCGCTTAACATAATCTAAATACTTGTCAAACACTACAGGCTGCTGACTGAAGTTACTGGTTGTATTAAGATGCAGATCAGGTTTGGGGTTGGCTAACACATAATCAAACACACGATAGGTATTCTTATCCATAGTCGGTTCACCACCAGTCATACGGAAATGTTTAAGCTGAGGATATAGTTCAGGCCACCAACGCCAAAATGCTTCTAGATATGGGTTAGAAGTGCGATTGGGAATGACAGCACGATCATTATCAAAATGACTAGGATCATTGTGCTTATTTTTTGTTGGATAGGCCCCGAATCTAGCGACCTCTTGCGCCCAAGTACTACTAAATTGAGGACTACAATAACTGCACCTAAGATTACAGACATTACTAAAATTAACTTCGACATAAGCAGGATTCACATTCCATGTTAGGGGATCTTGAACCAAAATCTCATCAAATCTCTCAGCCGCCCAGGGCTCCCCTGACCGATAGTGTCTATCTGATAAGTTTCCAGTGGCTTCAGCACGCCAGCAATATGAACATTCTTCTGGCTTCTCTCCCCGTAACATCCGCTGTCTTTGGGTCTTCTTGTGATTGGTGTTATGTAGCGAACTGGGGTTACTCTCAAGGTCTTTCTCCTCAATCTTGTGTAAGGGTGGATGGTAACAACTGTTGGTATGGCCTGTAGTTAAGTGTAAGCTTGTCTGTTGCCACTTGGCAAGACACAATGATGGTCCAAGTTTTGCTCGCATCTCTTCAGCACTGCTCATAAAGCCGCTGTTTAATGTGCCGTCGGTATTAACAGTATTCTTATCGCCAGCGTTGTCTAGCGGCGTCGTTGATAACTCTGTCATAATCTCTTTCTGGTAGCATTATATCTATATTCTTATAAGCTGTTTGATGTGCCTTAAACCATGCACTTTGTTTTGAGCTCAAATGTATTATATTAAGGCCAAGTCTGTTTGTTAATGTTGATGTATAATCTTCAATGTGCGAGTCATTGAAGTTTTCATAAATTTCTGTCAGCTTATCAAAATCTCTAACTTCAGTATGGTCCCAGTCGTTATCAAACATGACCTTCCATGCACCATACCTAGCACCCATTATGGCCCAATCACCATAATCAACATCATTGCCAACGCTGCACCAAATTTCGAGATTACGACGGTTACCATGCCAAGCAGATTCAAATTCTATAGGAGTTAGTCTGCGTCCTTGATCCAAGCACATCTTAACACCTTCTCTAAATCCTGCTCGCCATGCATGATATTTGCTTTGATTGGGATAAGTTGTGCTATACATATCATGCATGGCCCAATATCGTGTATCAAAGCAAAACTCTACCGTAGTTGTATCACTGCCATCTGTTGCTTCGTGACTACGCATATTTTCAACATATGTCTTAGTCCAACTGCTAATACCGCCATTACCATATGACAGACCATTGATGTTATTAAGAGCACGCCAGCGGAATACACAGCTATCATTGGACTGATCTATGCGTAGCTGTTCGTTGAAGAAGGCAAAGTTTGGAAGATTATCACCATCGATAAGAATAAATCGTTCGGTATCACTTGCGGCAGCAGCAGCTTTATGAGCAGCATCGCTGCCTTTTACACCATGTACTCGTTTAGCCCAAGGTGCATGAGCTTTAATTTTAGCCCAGAATTCATCAGCATTTGGTTCATCATAGGTTAGATATATGCAATCTAATTCTGCTACATCTACAAGTTCAACCATTTCTCCAACCTTTAGCTCGTGGATGATCAGCAGTCACTGCAAACTGACAATCATCCTTTAGAGTATAGTACATATTACCACCCTCTGTCAAGATGTTCTGTGTTATTGTTGAAATGGGTTTTGGTTGTTCTGGTGGTGGCGTGTATTCAACACAGGGAATAGTTTGTTTGGCTAACTCTCGCTCAAATTCTTCTAACCATTCTTTATCGTATGATAGCTCGTTCATATTTTTCAATAATCTCGTCTGTTGCAAATGACTTTATTTGATAATGTAATGGGCGTGTTTGTCTAAAGAACCCAATTGATGGACAAAAGTCATCGTGTATTTCAATATTTAATTGCTCAGTCCATTCAGTATCACGATGTAGATTTTGCAATTCTGGTTTCATATGTACAAACCCCCATCCAATATCAATCAGTGGAATGTTTAGAATCTTAGCAGCCAATGCATATACTTCATCTGTGCGTGGAGTATCATATCTGCAATTGACAAGATGCTGATCTCTGTACCATGTCCAATCTGCAATGATTGTCTGCATCGTATCGTAAAACTTTTTAGATTCTCTATCAAAGGTAAAATAAGTCCACCCACTATAGATATTAGGCAGCAGGTTCTCGTCAAATATCTTACGCTGACTGCGACTTGTAATCTTCTTATGATCGTATGTATAAACTGTCTGTGTGAATAGCATAGTATAAGGATTATAAACATCCCATAGCCAACTATAGTCAGCAGTGAATAACATATCAGCTTCTGTTTTAATAGTACGCTTGTAAGGACTTAGACGAAATACCTGCGATTCATTTTGTTGTTTAATTGTGCCAGTGGCAAGATCTGTGTTCATAACAATAACTTGATCAAATACTGCTCGCTGTTGATCAGTTATAAGATCAGCAGTAGCTGAGTCCGTTATGATACTGAATGATTTAACTTTGCTTTGTGTTAGCTGACAGCTCAATGCCTGCAGATAAGCAAGTTTTAGATAATCAACATCGCTATTCTGTACTATGCAAACATATCCTGCGTTCATAGTTGATCCTTGTTCATAAGATGCAGATCCATATTTTTAATTTTATTAAGATAGATTTTATCATCTACGTATTGATATGTCAGTTGATCGTTATCAAATGATTTGTATTCAACTTGTTTATTACAATTAACTAAGGGTAGATTTATTGTGTAGGATTTCAATCCATAGCCTCCAATTAAATGACAAGCGATACTGAATAGATAATCATTGCGTATTGGACTGGGAAGAAATCCATACAGATTACTGTAATATCCATAATTGTTCTGTATCAACTTGGCCATTTCAAATATTGCGTTGGCTTCTTCTGACTTATTGAAGATCATAATGGTAGCCCAGTTCATAGCAATTTGACTACGCCCAACCTGTAATTGATATGTGGGCAATCCTTGCTTGGGATCATATATATTGCCAGCAATTAGAAAGTCTGCTGTTGAATCTACATAAGGTTTTAAATTGTCGGTTGAGAGCATAAGATCACAGTCTATTACAACTGTACGATCATATGGTGATAAGTCATATAAACTGGTTCTAATTAAATTATACCAATCGCTCGGCGGTTTTCCCATTGGATAACGAGGATTATTTTTAGGACGATCAACTATCAGTTGTGCGTGTTCTGTGTCAATTGATTTGTCAGTGATTATAGTAACGGATATGTTTAAATGTTTAACTACACGATCAGCCGCAGCAACAGCTAATGTTGAATAGCTGTATTCATCAGTATCAAAAGCTGTAATTAAACAACCCTTAGAGTTGTTTAGCTGATCGTATTTTTGCTTGTTCATTATATTGCGTATACCATTCATTCATTACTTCGTGATAGCGTTGGAACATAATTGACAGTAGCTCATGAGCATTTACCATAATGGGAATCTTATGTTCGTCCAGCAGCACAACATCCTGCGAACCTAATAGATTCAAAAAGTTAATCTGTTCTTTAGTCACAGTGAAAACACCATTGTTATGCACAACAGTTAGCCTGCTGGTCATTGCAACTTCAAGATTTTGTTTGGCTAATTCACGATCATATGCCAGTCGTGCAGCAACACGTAATGATTCAGTATCCATCTAATAATTATAGCAGGAATTGAACTGTTGTCAATTAACTTTGTGTATTGACGGTATTAGCAATTGTCGGAGTGCCCCAAGTATTGGTAATATAAGTTGTTTCTGGAAGGCCAATATATCCAGTGGTGCCAAATGTTCCACTAACAGTATCATCGAAAGTATCAGCAGCAGCATCAACCGCATACAATGTAATTGTTACAACCGTTCCGCCTGCATTAACACTGCAAAGTACTTGTAGATAATTGCTAGTATAGTCTGCACTGCTTGGACTATCAGTAAGTTGTAGATAAACTGTTGGAGTGGTGGTTAAATTATAAAAGCCTTGAGAGCCTAATAGAGTATTTTGGGTATAGCCAGTGCCGCCGCGAGTGCAATAACCAGCAAACAAATTAAAATAAGCAAACCCACTATTTAAAAAGCTATTCCAATATGTACTTTTACTGTTACCTGTTAGGCTAGTGCCACCGGGATTGAGTGACACATATCCACCGCAATTAAAGAGATACCGTGCTTGATCTGCTGAGGCAAAAGTAAAAGTATAAGTTTTAGTTGCTGAAGTAACCCATCCAGTTGCATTGGTATTATTCAATGTAATAGGAGTTCCATAAGCATAAGTTACAAGTCTATTAGTTGTAATAGTTGAGATACAAGTGCTTACAGTGCTTAGATAAGTGATAACACCGCCAGCAGTTGGCTGTCCAGGAACACCCGTTGTATTATTTGCTTGATGCTGTTGTATACTCTGCATACGAGCAATTAATGTAGCCCATTGTGTTGCAGTTACAGTATTACTAGCAGCAACAGTTGGCACAGTTGAGCTTTGTCCATAGCCACTATTACCGGATCCAGTACCCCACAATGTATTAACACTGGATGCGAATCCGTTATAATCTGTAGCTTGAATTAATCCACCTGAACTGTAGGCCATCGTACATTCCCGTTATTAGTATTTATATTTAATGTTTTCCAACTATGATCTCAATATTTCCAACTTCAACTGAGTTATAGTTTTCCAAAGCTTTACCAATTATGCTACCCGGAGTTGGAGAAGCAATAGAAATAGCAACACCGGGAATGTCACTTGCTGTTAATAAATCACCCCTGCGTATATTTCCCATAACTTTACATGGAACACGACCTACTAAAGCTACTGCAACACGAGGACTATCACAATTATCATTCATCAAATACGCCGGGTTAGTTGAAACAACACCCATTACCATGGTAGTTCCTACTAAATTAGCAGCAGTAACTTCAGCGTCTCCGCCAATCATAACAACTGTACCTGGAGCATAATCTGCATCGCTAGTATAATATTCTGCTAAGTCAGCGTACTTTGCTGTAGTTGCTGTATTAGCAGTACCAGTTGTGTTTTGATTAAGAATTGGGAAGCTTGCTGTAGAAACTGACCCAATTACTGCTTGTACATTTGCAGCAGATAAATTAGTAACATAAGTTGCTGCACTAGCTGTTGTAGCAGAAGTAGCTGATGTTGCAGATCCAGCAGTTGTAGCTGATGTTGCATTACCTGATAAGCCACCAACAAATTGACCTGCTACTATAGTCATACCCGTTACTATATTAGTTAAACCTGCATAAGTTGTTTTTGCAGTGAAAGTTTGGCTGCTGAGTACAGCAACATTAACACCATCTACAACAATTCTAGCCACTTGATGTGCTGTATTAGTATTATCTGAGATAGTATCATATACAATTGGTGAAGTAGCAGCAACAGCTGGTCCAATAACGACCCAAGTACTTCCGCTATAAACTTTCAATTGAACATTAGTTGTATCCCACCATAAATCACCTGGATTATGACCAGTTGGGGTTGGAACCCCGACTATAATATTAGCTATTCTATCAAAGGTGCTGCCGTTATAAGACTTTAATGTATTTGCAGTTGTATCATACCAAAGTTGTCCAGTTACAACACCATTTGGCTGAGTTGTTCCTGCAAAATTTTGCATTAGATTTACAAGATCTTGTGCAATCAACTGCCCGTAATTTGGAACATTCTTTCCAACTAATGTCAAGCTTGTACTAGTATCTGAGACACCAGTAGCTATAGCAATAGGAGAACCGTTAGTAACTGAAATATTATAAGTCATAATAACCCTTGGCTTATTAATATTTATTAATTAGAAACATGAACACAGATTGAGAATTATCTACTTTCCGGCAACCGTAAGTCATTTTTCTGTACTAACCTTTTATGATATTTACTATTCTTGAATTAGGCTCTAATGCAATAAATTCGTGTAGCTGATTAGCATCCCAATCTAATACATCACCAGCTTTTGAAATTATATCATAACCTTCACCATGCACTCGAAAAGAACCTCTAGCAACAATTGTTATATGTACATCTGTTTCAGTATGTTTGTGCATTGCAAGTGTGTCATTGATTTCGGGAAAATCAAAAACAGTGCCATTTAACTTACCAAGTTGTAGTGGCGTCAATTGCAGCATTATTAAATTACTTTTGGTCCGCTATTGTTACCGGAGCTGGCTGTATTTGCTGATACTCTTGGTACATACACACCAATTGGTCCTGCTGAATTAGCTAAAATAGATTCATAGATAGCAACACCGTGCGGTTCAATATCATTAGCACTGGCAGTAAATGGTAGCTCCACAGCAACAGTAGAAAATTTAACGATGCAATCAATGACCTTTCCGTCTTCGCTTGCATACACTGGATTTTTAATATATTCAACTTCACTCATTATTTTTTTCCTTAAGCTATTCTAATCCAAAGAGAAATGGGAGGCCCGAAAGAGCAACAAGTATGAAATGATTCCCCCATAAGTTGCCAAGTTCCTGACGTCGAAATACCAGTACCTCCAGTCCCTGCTACAGCTGACCAATAAAGATCCGATCCTGCTTTTGTTGCTCCCGGTCCTAGCGATGCGCCAGATGCTTCAAGCAAAAAACCATAAGTTCCAACTGCACCAGCTGTTGTTACGAGTGAGATAGTGCCACTCGTTGTGATGGTTCCGCCGGTTAATCCTGTACCAGTCGCAATTGAAGTAACTGTACCGTTGCTACTAGTAGCTTTTGTTGTTTGCGTTGTACCATCAGGAAATTTAAATCCACCTGAAGTTGATTCAACCACGCCTGCAACAGTTAATTTTGAACTCGGCGATGTAGTACCAACGCCAACATTGTTGGTAATGTATGCATTACCAGCAGTTAAATTACCAGCATATGTTGGCAAGTAACTAGCAACATTAGCATTACCATAATTACTAGCACTGGCTGCTGCAACAATAGTCCTTGCATCAATGATATCAGTTGAAGTCGGCGCCTCAGATAATGTTAATTGATTGCCCGATACTGTATAGCTTACGGTTGGAATCTGCACAAGACCATTGACCATTATTACTGCACCAGCAGTTGTAGTCGACTGCGATAGCGTAAATGTTGCAGTTGAACCGTCGCCTGTAAATTGGTCAGATGTAACAACGGTTCCTGATATGCCCGAAGCAGATAGATAAGCAGCTACTTGTGTATTGCCATAATTACTACTGCCGCCACTGGTAAATGCAACACCATTTGCATAATAATAATTGTTACTATAAACTGCTGTTACTGCATTAAGATTTCCAGCTTTTAAATTTCCTGTTAGAACAATATTATTAGCATATTCAGTCTGTGTTATTGTTTCGTAATTTACACTTGTGATATTCCCAGTAACTGTTAAATTACCAAATACACTAATATTGCCAGCTAATATGTTGCCGGTATATGTTGGCAAATAAGCAGCAACATTACTATTGCTATAAATTTGACTTTGAAGAGTTGAAATTGCTAAATTAGCTGCTACTATATTTGCATTAATTGAATTAATACTTGTTGTCTGACTAGAAATTACACTATTGGCGGCAGTAATATTACTATTGATAGTGCTGACATTTGTCTGTAAGTTACCTAACCAAATATTAGCAAATGACTCATATGCACCAACATTTGATTGTAGTGTTGATATTGATAAATTAGCTGCTACTATATTAGCATTAATAGTGCTGACATTTGTCTGTAAGTTACCTAACCAAATATTAGCAAATGACTCATATGCACCAACATTTGATTGTAGTGTTGATATTGATAAATTAGCTGCTACTATATTTGCATTAATTGAATTAATACTTGTCGTATGTCCAGAAATTACACTGTTAGCGGCAGTAATATTACTATTGATAGTACTGACATTTGTCTGTAAATTACCTAACCAAATATTAGCAAATGACTCATATGCACCAACATTTGACTGTAGTGTTGATATTGCTGAGTTAGCAGCAGACATATTAGCTGCCAATTGAACTACTGTTGCAAATCCACTACCTGTTTGAATACCAGCAATTGCTGCATTTGCAGCAGCAATATTAGCATTAATAGTGCTGACATTTGTCTGTAAGTTACCTAACCAAATATTAGCAAATGACTCATATGCACCAACATTTGACTGTAGTGTTGATATCGATAAATTAGCAGCAGTAATATTACCATTGATAGTACTAATACTTGTTGTATGTCCAGAAATTACACCATTGGCTGCTATCACATTTGCATTAATTGTATTAATACTTGTTGTGTGACTAGAAATCACGCTATTAGCAGAAGAAATATTTGCATTGATCGCAAGTATTGTAGAATCAATTCCTGCTGCCAAATAACTAGCAACATTTGAATTAGAATATGTTGATGATCCACCGCTACCACTAGTAAATGGAGTACCATTACCAAAATAAAAGTTATTGGCGTATAAAGTGTTAATAGTAGCTGAACCATTAACCGTTAATGTATTGCCAGGTAAAGTTGTATTAATACCAACACGACGATTGCTTACATCGAAATACATTAAATTGCCATCTACTACAAGATCAACCCCGTTACGAGCAAGATTGTCTTTTAGCATGGTACCGGCAACTTTTCCCAATACGCTCATGAATATTCCTAGTTTATATTATTTATGGCTATCGGAAGTTGTAAAATTAGTTTGCGTCAGTTGAGGCAAAATTATGAAATACAATTACACTTTGCCCACTTGGAGGAGCATTGTAGAATGTAATTTGATTTCCTGTTAAACTATATGCATCATCCGGATTTTGATTTACGTTACCAACAAACACGATAATAGTTTGAGTTGATATAGGAGTTTGAGTTAATGAAAATGTAGTTGTAACTCCATCGCCGGTAAATGTATCTTTAATTATATTAACTGTTCCAATAATAGCCAACTGCTTCCAAGCATTATAATAAATTTCAAAACGACTGAGATCAGTATTATATCTCATTTGCCCATTAATAGGATTGCTGGGTCTATCAGCAGTAGCGCCAGATGGAATCTGAATTGCTGAACTTCCTGTCTTAATCGCATTGTTTTTAAGTAAGTTAGCCATTAGAGTGTAATGTATCCTACAGTTGTAGTGATCGAAGTATTAGCGTTAGCATTAGCATAGATAGCATCACCGTTGCTTAAAATCATTTTTTCGCTTGCTACTACTAGTGTATCCGAAGAAGTTATAGCATAGTTACTATATACTTGATTATTTGCATAAGCAGCACCAGCAGCACTGGGAACAAGATATAGATTAACAGTTTTAGTTGTTCCGCTAGTATTGCAGAAATACAACAGATTAACTACTGTAGATCCAGAGCTTGTATAAACTGCTGTTGGTGTAGTAGTTAGAACTGTATTTAAAATTGCCATTTTTTATTTCCTTAACCAAAAATTATTGAGTAAACTAAAGCTTTAGCCTTAGTTGCTAATTCATCTGATGTGTTACTATTTACAACAAATAGTCCGCTACCACCAGATCCTGGGGTATTAGCAAGTAGCTGTACAGTACTAGCTACATTAGTAGGAGTTGATCCTGTTTGATAATCCATCTTAAGAACATCTTTAAGATATGTAGTTCCTACACCAGCTGCATTTAATGTTAAATCTCCAGATGAAGTAGAAATAATATTAATATTAGAAATTAATGTTGTGCCAATTTGAACATTGCCATTGGCAACAAAGTAATTAAAATTGTTGCTACCAGCTAGGATAGTAGAATTATTAAACTGAATATTATTTGTGCTGCCGCCAGCTGATGCTGTTCCGCCAGATGCTCCCCAAAATACGCCATTGCTATTAGAAGTTAATACTTGGTTGTTTGTTCCTTTTGAACCACTGGCATACAGAGGCCCATTAACAGTTAAATTACCAGTAATAGTTTCATCTTGATTGATGATTTCGGTATTAACTGTTGTTGTGGTGCCCGCAACCTGTAAATTGCCATGTATAGTTAATACATTAGCGTAGATGTCATAATTACCAGTAACTCTTTTAATGCTAGCCATTCTAACTTCCAATTATAATGTATTTATAGTCGTGACAAGAGGCTGAACATTGTCAGCCTCTTGAAATAAACTATTAAGCTCCAGGGATACGAACAGTTGTACTAGTTGGATTGTTAAATGTCCATAGATATCTGTTATTACTGAAATCAGTTACAAACTTGTTAGTTAAGTTTGAAGCGTAGCTGGCAACATAGAAAGTTGAAGCTGCAACATTAGAAATAGTCTGACTACTAAATGATACGTTAGCATTTGCTAAACCATTTGACACTGCATAGCTAGTAACTGTGACATTGCCAGTAATACCAGTTGAAGTGATACCTGCTCCACGAATGAACTGACCAACAGTTGGAGTTGCTGGACCAACAAGTGTGCTAGTTGCAAATGTAATATATGCGTAAGTTGTTGCTCCTCCAACATATGAATTTGCATTACCAGTAAATGAAGCAGTATCGATTGCAATATTCATCTGACCTGCTGCTAAGTTAGCCTGAGGTAGATTAACTAAAGTGCATTGACCTTTGAAATTTGATCCATCTTGTACTAAGAACTTTGCTGCACCTTTTTGTGCTAAAATGCTACCGGCACCAGCTGAACTGCCAGCAACGAATACGTTTGGGCGAACTTGTGTTCCGCCGCCTGAAATTGAAGTAAGACCACCAGTACCACCAACAACATTGTTAGTGTCAAAATACTGGTTTACTGTAGATGATTTCTGAATTTTAAACTTTGCCATTTATTTTATTCCTTTAAATTGCGACGTTCTATGTCGCCCGAAGTGGCTTGCTCCGAGAGTTCATTCGAACAAATATATTTATGTGGTGCTTGCATATACCGCAGAGTTAGCTGTACCAAAACTACTGTATTTTATCTGACTTGTTCTATTAGTACCAACTGAAAATGAAGTATTAGAACCACTTGTATTATTTTGAGTCACACCAAGATTCAATGTTCTGTTGCTAACGCCAGAAGTATTTGTTGCCATCACTGTTACTATTTTGCCAGGAACAATATTACCTAATACTACTGTAACCGTTCCACCAATTGTAAAATGCACCATGTCGTCATTGATCATATCAATGTTTAAACTACCACAAGTTATGCAGGGGCTGAACCGTTGTATCTAGTTAGCCAATAGCTGGCATTTTGATAATGTTCAATAGGTGTAAGTGCTCTTTTATAACAGTGTGCTGCTGCTATATCACCAACAAATCCAGGTGATGTTTGTGTAGCAGCAATAACCGGTGTAGTAGGATTTTGACCAACTGCAACAGTGGCACTAACACCGGACAGAACGCCATTTACATATAATTTCCACCCGGTGCCAGTATCAAATGAAACACTAACATAATACCAAGTGTTAAGGCTTTCAGTTCCTACATTTTGAGCTACGTCAGTGTAAGTAGAAATATAATGATTACCAGCACAGAAGATGTTTTGACCGTTGTTGAACCAGGTTGTGTCTCTAGCTTCAACAGTGCATTGCAGATAACCTGCACCAAACGGAGCAAGACTTGTATTGTGTCCGCGAATTACAGCACCTTTACTATAGCTAACACTGGCATTCATTATAGCACTAGGTGCTCTTGCCCAACTAGTACCAGAAGTTGTAAAATATGCTTGATTGGTACCAACACCAGTAGTACTAGGTGCAGTAGGAGTTACACCACCAACACCAGTATAAAAAGTAAAAACATAACCATTACTGCTACTATCTGTCCAAGTTGTTGCGGCTGCTGAATAGTTCTGCATATCAAGATTATATAATAAACTATCGCTTATGATAGCATCATAACTTTTCATATTCCAGTTACCACTAATATTCCACCCGTTTGGTATAGTAAATGACATTATTAATCCTTAAAACGGTTTGACTGATGAACTTTGTGTTATAGTTCCGTGTGAAGTAACTGTTTGTATACCAGATGCATCTGTAGTAATAGAGTTTCCTAGCATTAAATATTTTGTATTTGTAACTGTTGTTAGTGCAGCACTTGGTACTGAAATACTTGTTAGTGTAGGATCATAAACATTAGATCCAGTCACAACTCTCAAATTGGTCATATATCCGCCAGCAGGCCAGTTTTGACCATAATAAGTACCAATATTCAATATATTGCCGCCACCTGAATTATAGTTAATAGCATCTGTGACAATGCCGGTAGAACTTCTAGCAGCAGAGCCTCCTGGAGTTTTTCCAAGGAATAAGGTAGATTGGCTACTACCGTTTCTTGTCAGTGCGAAATAATACCAAGTGTTAGCACTCATGGTAGGAACTGTGTAACTAAAAGCACCGCCACCGCCATATGAGTCTGTGCTAAAAGTAGTTGAGTTTGTAACAAATAAACTCATTGGCCCGTTAGGGGTATTAAAGTTTCCTAAAATACCATAGGCGCTGGTAAAGTTAGGCAAGTATATCCAACCTTCTATAGTATATGCTCCGCTGCCCATGGTAAATCCAGGACTTAAACTCAAGAATGAGCCACTTCCATTTGAGCCGCCATTAAACGCTAAACTGCCAGCCAATCCAGGCTTATTGTCAACGACATATCCAACATTAGCAAGAGTTAGCCCCGATATAATCATGTTACCAATCAATCCGAATTTGACGTACCCAAAGATTAGCATTGCTGCCGCTGGTATATCCGCCTACTCCAAAATAGTTACCTGCTGGGGTCCAGCTGGATATGTTTACCGATCCTTGATATATATCGTTTAGATATACCTCTAACATACGATTGCCATTTTGTATTCGACGTATCATCACCGTCATATTATAGAAACTATTGTAACTGGCATTCCAAAGAGTAACACCGGATGTTATATAGTTGCCGCTGCCAGTATAAGGAATATTGTATTGTGTACCAGCAACATATACTTCAAATTGGTTAGCACTGCTATAAAAGTGATTCATAACTGCTATACCACCAGATGTATTATTAGTGTTGGGATTAGACTGTGCCGCTGCGTTTGCTCCAAAATAAATCCATTGTCCGTCTGCACCAGTGCCGCCGCCAGCACCCAAACTAGCAGTTATAGTCATATCATAGTTATAGTTGACTGTACCACTATTCCAGTTGATGTAACCATTCACTGAGTTAGAATTTGGAGTTAGTTTTAATCCATTTACTTGTGATGGATCCCATGAAGCATACCCGCCAACTGTTCCAGCAGGACTGAAGGAAGACACAGATGCATTAGAATTAGCTTGCCAAGTATCCCATAAGAAACGTGTTCTAGGTCCACTTGCTCCAGTTACTATAACATTGCCTGCGTTGATGTTGCCAGACATATTGATTACAGAGTTTGCATTTGGTAATTGTATATTACCATTTGTAGGAATAGTTAAGTTGCCTGTATTATCAAAGAGGAAAGAATAACTACCAGCAACTAAAGTAACATTACTACTTGTACCGTAGATATTTCCAGATTGTAAGTTTGCTTGAATACCTACCAATGCCGATCCATTACCAACAAAGTAATTGGCTGATATATTACCGGTGGTAGTAATTGGATTAGCATTGCTCATATATACGTTACCGTTTGGATAGATAACCATTTGTGCAGCATTGCTATTATAAAAACTTAATGGTAGATAAACGCCACTGCCATTAATACCACTGCCTAACTGTACATCAGTATTAGCATTAGTGGCCATAAAGATCTTACTGGCGTTATTTGCATTTGAACTGTTTAATGCTTGCCAACTTGCACCAGTGCTAGTTCCACTTGGAAGAGCATAGATGCCAGTTGTACTATTAGCTGTCAGAGTTTGAAATGCAGTTCTATAAGCAAATGTACTATTAGTAAAATCACCAAGAACATAGCTGTTACTTGGCATTACGATGTTTCCTGGCACAGTTACGTTACCATCGTATTGACTAAATGACCAATAATATGCTTTGCTGCTGACTACGTTAGGATTATAATTTGATAAAATAACAGTAGAACCAAGACCACCTGGCACAGTTAAGACATCACCATTTTTATATCCAGTACCAGGATTAGTTACTGTAATTGTTGTGATATAACCGCCTGTTGAACTATACGATGCGAGCATTCCACTGCCACTGCCACCTGTCAATGATTGGTTAGTATAAGGAGGACTGTTATATCCACCTGCAATTCCATATAAAGTAAGAACGTTATATACACCATATGTGCGTATATTCATATTAGTGCTGGTACCTGCTAGTATGTTGCCATTTGCAGTGAGAAGTATATTACCTACATTGACATTGCCTGTGTAAGTTGGCAAATAACTTGCTACGTTAGCATTAGAATATGTACCAGGTATTGTAGTTGCTAGTGGTGCGTTGTTGTTATACCAATAGTAACTATTAGCATACATGTTTGTATTTGCTATCATATTACCAGCAATTACATATCCAGTACCACTGATATTTCCCGAAGCACCACTACTTAAAGATAGATTTCCTGCAGATAGGTTACCGTTATAAGTTACCAAATATGCAGCAACATTACTATTGCTATAATTTGAGCTTCCCCCAGTAATACCAGTTAGATAATAACCATTACCTGTAAAGAAAGCAGCATTACTATTACCAGAATATATTGGTAGATATCCTGAAACATCTGTGTTACTATAAGTTGAACTTCCCATAGTAATGCCAGTTAGATAATACCCATTCCCTGTGAAGAAAGCAGCATTGCTATTACCAGCATATGTTGGCAAATANGCAGCAACATTTGAATTAGCATATGTTGTCTTAGTTGCAATTACACTATTAGCTGCTAAAATATTTGCATTAATTGTATTAATACTTGT